>Ga0209192_10001510_pt1 | contig 18460 bp, 12 predicted proteins | sample ArcticOcean_MG_C_11_FD_187433 | JGI IMG/M metagenome (GOLD analysis project Ga0209192, IMG submission 187433) | Marine microbial communities from western Arctic Ocean - ArcticOcean_MG_CB2_154 (SPAdes) (version 2) | ecosystem: Environmental > Aquatic > Marine > Oceanic | place: Arctic Ocean... | reverse complement strand
AGATATTAAGTACGGATTATCAATTAACTTCATTAAATTTAAAATAGTTCTATCATTCATTATTTCTTTGTTGTGTTGTTGGTTTGTTGATTTATTATTATTTTAATTATTTTACTACTAACATAGCGTTAATATAGTTCCCTGACTATTGTCAACGAATATTGCTATACCATTAGCCATTCTATAATACCCATCTAATAAGTCTAAAGTGTGAGCTTCATTACCCCATATTCCATCCCCATTAACTGGATAAGCTGCTGCTCCATCATGCCAAAACGTATTACTTAAATTACTACTTGCACAAGCTAATGTATCAGTAGTATGCTTTATACTTGCTGAAAAAGAAGTGTTAGTTACTGTACCGTTATAATCATGGTCGTAACTCCTCCACTCAAGCATTGAGTGAGGAGATGTCGTATTGGGCTTTGATGGTGAATTCGTATTCGTTGGGTCATATCCAGTTCCAGTAGCTAAGTTTCCTAAGCTAATTGATGTTGGATTAGATGTACTTGAATAGTTATCATATACTTTCTCCCTCGCTAATCCTCGTAACGAAATAGAGCCTATTGCTGGTACTGCCATATTATTTGTTTTTTAACATTTGTTCAACAAGTGCTTCCAATCTTTCAATCTTCTTATCTTGCTCTTTTATTGCTTCAATTAATACTCCAGTAATATTTCCATAAGCTACTGCTTTCATTCCTTTTGAATCAGTCTTAACCAAACTAGGTAAAACTTCTTCTAATTCCTGAGCAATAACTCCAATTCCATATTCATCACTAGTCTTCTTTTGATATGTTACTCCTCTTAATTTATTTACAGTATCAACTGCATTTTCAATTGTATTGATATTTTTCTTAACTCTAATATCTGAGTATGCAATCACATCTCCAGTAGCCCTAATAGTTCCAGCTACATCTAATTGATAACTTGGACTAGGGTCATTTATTCCTACATAACCATTACTTAAAATAGTCATTCTCTCAGTTCCAGTTATAGTAGTTGAGTTAGCTGCTGTATAAAACCTTAACTTAGTAGCTGCGTTATGATTACCTGAACTACCTCCTAATGATATAACTGATTGACCTGAAGCTACATATCCAATAAGCATTGCTGTATCTTGCTCAGTTCCAATATAATTTTGCGTAGATATTCCAGTTCTATGTATAGTGTCTCCTGTTGTATCCCATCTAGATAACTTAATGCTAGTGTAATCTACAGATGCAACAACCTCTAATTTGGCATCAGGACTTTTCTTTCCAATACCTACGTTACCTCCATAAGGGTTAATAAGCATTTTACCACTTACATTACCTGCATTATTAACAACCTGCATAACGTAATCTGTGTTGTTAAAAGAGCCAATTGCTAATGAATTTGTTGCCGAATTTCTACCTGTAATTCTAAAAGCATTTTTTATATTATTACAATTACTTAATGAAACCATTGAGTGAGCTTCCGTATTGTTTATATGAAATTTAGCTAAAGGACTATCAGTTCCAATACCTAAGTTTCCTTCTGCTGTAAGTCGCATCGCCTCGTATGTATTTGATGTATAAGCTACACTAAAAGCCATATCAAAGTAATCACCATAAACACCACTTGCCAACATTGAAACACTACCCTTAACACCTTCTGCAATACCTGAACCATCATTTCCGTAAAACTCCAAACCTCCAAGTTCCTCGCCTTCTACCCAAGTACCAGCTTTTGTATTATTAATACGAATTGTAGGATTTGTAGAATCCGAAACAGTTAATTTGGTATCAGGACTATCTGTTCCAATACCTACGTCACCAGTATTATCTATATAAAGTCTACTTGTATAAGTACCATTTTTATTTTCTTGAATATTAAAAGCTGATTTTGATGACCAATTTTCTGAGTTTAATCTATAGCCATAAGTTCCACCATCTCCTAAGAAATCAATAATAGCATCTTCTTGCCCAGTATCTCCTACATTATTACTATCACCAAGTAATACTAATCTAGCACTACCAGTATTTGATATAGTTAAATCTTTATAGAAAGTTGATTCTCCAGTTTGAGCAATATGTAATCTATTAGCTCCTGCTGTAAAAAAGTCTAATCCAAAATAACCAGCCATGTAAACACCTCTACCTCCAGTAGCGTTTGCTCCTAGTGGTTTATGTACTCCAATTCCATAATGATTTAACCATCTGACAGTACTATCATTTCCTGTGTGGCTGAAATCTGAAACAGAATCATAACCAATACCATATGGTACATTTTCTATCGTTCCAGCTTCTTTAATTTGTATGAAATCAGCTCCTGTAATGTTTCCAGTTACAGTTAGATTACCATTTAAGATATCTGTAGTATTTAATAAATATCCACTTAAATCTTGGTCACCAGTATTTGTTCCAGTTATAGAACTTGCTAAGGCATAAGTGTTTGTATCTAAACTAACAACTCCACTAGAATTTGTCTTTAATATTCCTGCTCCTAACGCTCCAAATTGAACTGAACCATTTTTTCCTAATGCAAGTGTTGTAACATAGGGTGTAAATCCCCCATCACCAACTGTACATGAATCAAATCTTAAATTACCACCATCTTGAACATGTCTCCAATATTTACCTTGACCAGTATATCCAGTTTCTTCAAATTTTAAAGGAGTTGCAGAACTAGCTATTGTTAAGGTTCCAGTTAAAGTATCTGTCGTGTTTAATAAATAACCACTTAAATCCTGGTCTCCAGTATTTGAACCAGTAATGGTTAAATTACCAGCATGCCATACATCATTTCCACCCCATTCTAAAGCTCCTGCATTATTGCCTAATATTTTAGAATTTACTGTTGGAGTATTGCCTCCTTCGTGTAAGTATATGTTTCCAGTTCTTTGAAATCCATTAACTTGAAGTTTAGCAGTAGAAGCTCCTTGTGAAGCTATAGCAGCACCTCCTAGCCATATTTGATGACCAACAAGTCTACCTGTAAATATATCATTTACATTGCTTCTTAAATAACTAGTTAAAGTTGTAGATAATACATATCCACTTAAATCCTGGTTTCCAGTATATCCAGCCGTTGAATGGTCTCCCCAACCAAAAGCTGTATTCCAATTTGCTGAATTATCCGTAAATGGCAAAGTGTAAATTGTATCTGTATAATTTCCTGAATGTATGTTTTTAGCAAGTTGAAACGAAGTCCAATCAATATGCTCATCTCCCACATATCCAGATAAAGTATCATGATTCAAAGTCACTGCTCCAGTTGCTCCGTCTACACTTGTTACACCACTCGTAGGTGTTGACAATTCTGTAAAATCTGCCATAGTTCCTGCAGTTCCACCATTATGCATGTAAGTTTGACTTTCATCAGACCTAACAACAACATCTCCTTCTTGAGTTGTCAATGCTAACATAGCGGTTTCATTTGCTGATATTTGAACAGATGTTATAGCTGTAGCTGGTAAATTCGTTATATGAATTGTTCCAGTAGATGATGCAGCCCAATCTATATGTTCAGCTGCTACAAAACCAGTTAGACTATCATGTGTAAAATCACTAGAAGTATAAGTAGTGTCTGTAAATAAAGCTCCAGCTGGAACATCAGTTAAAACCTGGCTATCATCAACTTTTAAATCTAAAGCATTTTGAGTAGCGATTGATACTGGTTTAAGATTATCCGATGTATTATCAACATTTCCTAATCCAACATTAGATTTAGTTACGTTATGTGGATTTGTAGTTACATTTGCGATATGGTTATCTAAAGACGTTGAATCATACAACGTGTCCGTAGAGTTGATTTTAAGCGTGTTTAAGACATCATCGTAAACTATGGTAGTATTAGTACCATTTATCCATTGCGATGCAGCTACGTCTCTTATTTCCTCATCTGTACGTTGTGTATCAGACATAGGAATAGTTATTGTATTTCCTCCAGATATAGATACGTTTAATCCACTTATACTAAGTGTTTGCTCTATACTTGTTCCGTTTAAATAAACAGCAGCATCTATCCTAGTCCATCCATTAGATGTGTAAACAGCCCAGTCACCTACATCCCAAGATGTTTCTCCATCTAACGAAGTAGCTCCTGCAATCTTTACAATCCAATAATCATTAATAGATGCAATAGCGTCTATGTCTGGTATATTTAAAGTAGCATCCCATTGCCCTTGGTTATTTAAACCTCCGACTAATGCCAATATGTTTTGTGTGTTAGTATCTGTATCTTCACGTACACTAGTTATTGATTCCGATAAACTACCAGTTCCATATAAAGCATTCCAAATACCATCACTTTCAACACCTTTCAAAGAGTGTTGTATTACCTCTGTCTCCAGTGCTTCACCTTGAGGTATTGGTGTTTCTATTAAAGAAAATGTTGTACCGAAGTTACTTACTACAATTACGTTTAGATTTCCATCTAACTGTACTGATAGATTTCCTGCGTTAGTATAAACACCAGATTCACTAGCAAAATACCAACCATCTATATCAGGTATATCAGAAATTCTTAAAGCACCTACAAATCCACTCCCTTGTAATATAGCTAACTTCAGTGAGTTAACTTTATTTACAAAGTAATTAAATTCATCAGGTGAAAGCGTAGTACTATTGTCCTTTCCAGGTATATTTATAAATGCCATTCGTTGTTGTTTAATTCAAATTAAAGTAAAAAAAAGCCCTACGAATTTAATCGTAAGGCTAGATTTATTATGCTACTACTGGAATACAGTTCTGTCTAGGAACGGTAGATTCGTTAGCAGTTTGGTCAGCTACCCAGTCTCCTTCTCCACCTACTGCAGGTGCAGATTTAGCTATTACGTTAGCCCACTTATCTTCCAAGTCGAAAGATAACTCACTCTCTTCACCAGAGAATGAAAGCGTGTAGACATTCTTTTCAGCACGTCCAGAACCTGAAGCTCCAGAGCCAGAAGTTGCCTTCATACCATACTTAGCACCAAGAACATGTTTAGTTCCAGCAGCACTCTCTACAAACAATAATACATTAACGTTAGGGTTTAAAACCGAGTTAATTAGATTACGTTTAGATTTAGTCATTCTAGGAAATTCAATAGTTAACGTTGGTACGTTAGTTATCAAACCAGTTGCGTCAACAGTTTTTGCTTCGCTCCATCCAGTCACTCCATCTTTTTTGTTAAAGTCTAATTTATAAACCTCACCACCATCAAAGGCAAGTGTAGTTACTTTTCCAAACTCAGCGTTTGGAGATAAATCAGCTTTTAATGGCTTGTCTACAAAACCAATAACCGTATCACAGGCATTAGCTATATAAATATTCTTTAAGCCTCCAGTTGGGATGTCAGAACAATCTAGTCCTAATCCATCCAATTCTAATGTGGTTATACAGCCCATCTTATACTATTGCTTTAACTTTTGTTAATAATGTAGTCCAAGTAGTTGCATCAATTAAACGTGCTAGGTTAGTTTCCTCACCTGTAAATTTAATATCATAACTATTTTTCTCAGACCTTCCTGCGCCAGACTTACCATTAACCTCTGTACCTTGCATACCAAAATCAAGACCCAATGCGTGTCTATCTCCTGATGCTGTTTCGATAAAGATAATTAAATCTTGTCCTGAACTAGAAAGCACTTCTAATGCATTTCTTTTGTTTAAAGTCATTTTAGGGAATTCCAACATTACTGAAGGAATCGCTGTTACTATCTGACTATCATCTACTGTTTTCTCATCGGTAAAATTACTATATCCATCCTTAGAGTTAAACTCTAAATCTACAACTTTATCAGCTGCGATTGTTACTGCGGTTACTTCACCATCAACTTCCGTAAAAGCTGTAAGGTCTTCGTACTTCATAACAAGAACTTGAGTAAGTCCACCAACTGGCACATCGCTACAATCTAGAGTAACGTCTGCGTTGATTATTCCTAAATCACAAGGCATATCTTTTATGTTTTATTAATTACTAATTACAATTCTTTTGCTATCAACATAGCTTCCTTTAAATGCGATTCCAGTAGTTATATAACTCTTGTTCTCCCATTCTTTAACTATTACACTAATTCTACCTAAATCCATTGAATCATCAATAACCATTAGGTCATTTCTGTAAGACTTAGCAATCATTTCATTTCCTGATAACTCTTTATTAGCTGAAACACTCATTCCTCCAACCCTAACTCCTAATGAGCCATGCTTGTCTGATAAATGATTATTTACTAATTTAAAAGCTTCTACAGAAATTTCTATCCCATAAAATTCATTAGAGTATTTATCTAAAGCTTCTTTTAAGAAGTCAGAAGGTAATCCATTAACAAATTCAACTACAGTATTAAAAGCGTTACTTGCACTTGTAATACCACCAGACAAAGTAACTTTAGCTACATTTGTATCAGCAGTAGCTTCAGCTATAATATCTGAATGAAATTGTGCACGAATCTCGTCACCCATTTGTTCTGCTAAATAAGGTATAAGAGCATCGATGTAAACATCTTCTTCTTGACTATATTTGTTAGCAAAAGCTGATAACCAAGTTCTTTTTAAATCACAGTGAGATATAGGAAATGATAAATTGTAATAGTTAAGTTCAATTTCTTTTGCTGTAAGAGCAGAAGGATTATCGTCTAAGACGCAATCAGATGCTTTAAGCAATGTGCCTGTAATACTAATATCATTTACAGTAGACTTTCCTGCTACACTATCCATTACTCTAACACCTTGTAAGAAGCTGTAAGAATTACGTATGTGTCTCATTAAGCTTGAATCCGTGTCTTGATACTTTAAACTAGCTATTGTTAAACTCATTCTATTATATTGTTTTAAAATATCCCTCTATAAATAAATACAGAGGGAGATTAATTATTATTACTACTTATACTGCTGTGTACTCAACAATCAATTCAGATTTCTTATATCCAAAACCGATAGTGAATTGTCCCCAGAAATAATCAGAAGATAATTCTTCGATATATTTAGTCTGGATAGCTTTAACGTCTGCGATATCATCAACAACAGTTACGAAGTTGTCTAAAGGAGCTAAAATAACTCTAGTAGCGATTTGGTTAACGTCTAAGTAAATTGGGATTCCCATGTATCTCAATGGTAAATCTCCTGCTTCAATCTGAGCTCTCTCGTTGAAAGTCATATTGTTAGTCAAAGCGATGTGAGCTGCTTGGTAAACCTCATAAGGTAATACGAAAGCTAAACCAATACTTTGGTCAGTAGATACTCCATTAACGTTGAAGTTAGATAAATACATCTCTTCAGTCATTAATTTAAAAACATCTTGTAACTCAGCTAATACTGTTGCTGGAGCAACTAATAAAGCTGCTGTTCCTGCTCCACCTGTAGTTTTGTTCACATTTGCATCTGCTGCAATCTGTGTAGTAATTTCAGTATGAGCTAAAGTTCCAATATGCTTAGAAGCTAATTTAGAGAAATAATCGAATACCCAGTCTTTAAAGTCTGAATCCATAGTCTCTTGGTTGTTCTGACCTTGTTTTAGCATTAAACTTCTGTAAGAACGTTGTAAAGCTGTCTTACAGTTTTTAAATGCCCATTTGTAATTCTTAGTTACAAATTCTTTCTCGTCAATAGATACTACTGACTGAGGGTCAAATACACATAAATCTGTACCCCAAGTTAAAGAACCTGCGAATACTGGAATTTGTTGTTTGTCTTTAACACCATCAAATAATGAAAAGTGTTCTTGAATTCCTGCGCTGATTATAGTTTGTGCGATGAATTCAGATTCGGTTCTGTTACCGTATTCTAATGCTGCAATAGTTACTGCCATTTTGTTTATTTTTAAATATTATTATTTTACTAATTAAAATTTACTTAACCAGTTTTTACTTGCTACGCCTTTATCAGCGATTGCCTTTGATAAGTTGATTTCAAACTTTTTAACTCCTGTTGCTTTTAAAGCTGTGAATGCTTCTTTGTCTGCTTCAAATTGAGTTTGTAGCAAAGCTAATTCAGCTTCTTTCTCTTCTAAAGCTACTTTAGATAACATAATGTTTTCCATAGTTTCTTTAACTGCTTTAAATTCAGCACTTAGGCTTTCAATAGATTCTTTTGTGCTTAGTTCTACATTAACTGTCTCTAAAACAACACCGTCAACTACATTATAGTTAATAGACTCATAGCTAAAATCACCAGTGTATGCCTCTGGCAAACCTGCTTCACTTTCAGTTACTAAGTAAGTGTTCTTTTTTAAGTCAGAATTGAAATGTAATTTAACACCGTTTACTTCCACACTGTTTGTGAATACGTCTGTAATGTTCATTGTTACTTCTTTTTTAGGTTCTTCCTCTTTGTTAAATAATAATTCATTTTTCTCTACGATTGAAGCATCTAGTTCTATACTAAATCCATTCAATCCACTTTCCTTAATCTCGTTCCAGATTAATTCATCGTTTACTTTTACTTTCATAAATGATGTTCCGATAGGCTCTTCGATACCAAAGTCCATAGACTTATCATTCTCTGACTCCTTAATCCAAACCTCTTGAACATCAATAGCTCCATCTTGTGCATCATGCTTATGTTGAATAGTAAATAACCCAGCAGTCCCAGACTTAATCATCTTGCTCGTTAATTCTCTAATCGTATCAGCAGTAAAGTTGACCCAAAATTTAAAACCATCAATATCTCTGTAAATTAACTTATCTGGAACCATTATAGCTCCAATAAGTTCTCTTTTCTCTTCACTTGCAAAAGTAAATTGAGGCTTAACCTCATTGAAATGAAGAAATTGAGATTCCATAGCTGGTAACGTAACTAAAGACGTTGCTTTGATTCCAATATCATCCTTTCCAAGTGTTATGTCATAAACATCTAATCCGTTGTACTTCATAATTCTTATTTATATTAATATACTCATTATAACACCTAACCTAATAATTCAAATACCATACTAGTTTTTGTCTTCCTACCTCTAGAGGTTAATTTCCTCTTAGCAAGTGAAGCACGTTTCTTTGAAGGGTAAACAGATGCACCACTAAAACCTAAAGGAAAACTTCCATCCCATAAACCTGTATATGCATATTGCTCTGTATTACAAGACTTCAAAATATATCCTGTACTGTATAAAATATTAGATAAAGCTCCATCCTCAACTCTCCTGATTGGCGTTAGAACTAATTCACCTTTTACTTCCGTATTGTAAACTGTTCTAGCATAACCATAGTTAGCTATAGTAACTTCTTCTTTGTAATTTGCGACAAGAAAACCATTTTCTACATTCGCATCTGATTTAAAAAATAAAACATTTTGAATCTCTCCACCAAGATATGTTTGAACATCAGGGTGTAACCACGCACTAGTTTCAAAGGTAATTTGAAAACCATTACCTCCTGATTCCACTTTAGTTATAACACCTACTCCAAAACCAAATGCTGCGTAATCACCAGTCTGAACCTGATTCAAAGTAATGTCAATGTCACTTGAAAGTAACATATCGTACCTAAGACCAGTACCTTCTACTATCTCAACTATTGAAGTTGTATATGCTTCAAATACAGGTGAGTGATATATATCCACACTACTACCTATTCTAAATCTATTATTCCTAATTGGCTCCATTTATTTTTTATTTATTTATAATTAATTATATTAATAAGAGGGCTTTTACACCCTCTCTATAATATTAACGCCTATAAGCAAGGCAATGTTAAATTAGTAACCACGTCATTAGTAATTTCAATAACTCTTCCTGATGCTACCATTTTATACCATCCATTCAGGAAAAATAAATCATGAGATTGATTACCAAATATTCCATCATTTTCAACTGGATAACTACCAGCTCCATCATGCCAAGCATAAAAAGTTATGTCAGAACTTGCACAAGCTAACGCCTCTGTAGCGTACCTATCACTTATTGAAACCTGAGTATTATTAACACCTGTTCCAGGAGTAACTGCTGTATGAACTGATTCAGTAGATGTATAGAAACCTGTTGCTACAAAAGTAACTCCAAGTACATATGATGTCGAAGCTGTTAATCCAGTAAACGTATAACTAGTTCCGTGCGTTATATTTGTAACAAAAACACCATCTAACGTTATGCTATCTAAATCAATATTAATATCTAAATATGCATCCCATTCTAAAGTAATAGAATCACTAGTACTAGCTGTAACTACAAGATTAGCTGGTCTACATATCGATAATGTAGTTTTATTATCAGCAGCTCTTGGACTAATATTACCATCATTATCTACAGCTGCTATACCTGTTTGTATAGAGGTATTTAATCCATATCCTTTATAGTTGTAAACTCTATATAAAGGGTCTAAATCAAACTCTGTTGAATGTATTACTGTACCTCCATCGTATAATAAGTAATGCGATATACCATTTGCGTCATATGGCTCATCCCAAGAAAGTCTTACCCCTTCACATGTATAGTTATCATAAATTATATTGAATGGAACTCCAGGAGCAGTCGTATCAGGTAAAGCTTCTTCGTAAATCCAATTAACCTCACTTTCATTTCCATCTGCATCAGTTGCAGAAACACCTAAATAGTAAAATTGGTTTTGAACTAAACCTTGGTGACTATAAGTAAGATTAGTTATATCTGTTTCCGTGAATACAAGATAACCATCTAGATATATTCTATAAGAAACAACAGCTACATCATCCGTAGATGCATCCCATGTAGTAACAATAGTTGTACCGTTATTTGCTGGAACTATATGATTTAATGGCATTGTAGGAACACCATTTCTTTCCCACAATTTCTTCTTAATTAACTTAACACTTGTCATACCACCTTTCTTAGCTGATAAAGGATAACTATTTAATCCTTGGTATTCCCATTCAGTACCTTTATAAAGTAATGTAGGAAAATCCATTAAGTGTTTTAATGTAGCTTCCGATACGTATAGGTCTGGTGATAATATTACGGACTCGTCATTTACCCTATCCATTATGTTCTGAAACCATGTTTGCATATATAGATTCCTTGGCTCTATTGGAGCTTTATCATCTACAAAACTAACTAACTTAAATCCAGTATCATGCACACCAACAGCTTCAAGTTCAGTACCGTATGTTCCGTTCCTAAAGTAATTATAGAAAGCAGCATCAATCTGTGGCTCTAAATAATCATCATCGTAATTATACGTGCTTAAAGAACATGTATTTACTGGAAACCAAAGTTCGTTACTTTTTGCCTGTAGAAATGTAAATATAGGCTTCAATTCAGAAGCTGATGCTTGTTTTCTGTCAGATACTCCAAAGTAATTAGAACCAAATCCAGTCGCAAGTATTCCAAAAGCACTATCATCATATTCATCTCTAAACATTTTCTCACTAACAATAGAGCTAGTGAAGTTTAATGTAACTTCATCTCTCTTTACGTCAGATACAATGTTGTTGTCTAATCTATTAAAGTCTTGCTCGTAAAAAGAAGGGTTGGTGTCCTTTATATTAACAATACCTATTTCATTATCTGTAAATTCAACAGCAACTCCAGTATCCGTTAAGTGGTCTATATTATAAGACTGACCTGACAACCTATTCTTATTAGTGTCTAAGTGTATAACACCATCACTTGTAGAATAGAACTTCAAGTTAAATCTTTGAGAAATCATTTTAACAACATCATTAAGTTTGTAATCCTTAATGGTTTTCATGCTTTCTGACATGTCTATTTTAGACAGGTTCATAATAGTTTCAGTAGAAGATGCTCCTGATATAAATCCAGTAGGCATACTAGTCTTGTCTATAAGCTCCATTCCTATATTGAATGGATAAATATAATTATAATTAGATGTAGGTGTTCTTGACCAAACATATTTAGCTTCAACTAAATCAACATCTGCCCAACCTGTATATGTATTATATGAAGCTGTGTGCTTAATATATCCTTGAGATATCTCTGTTACAACATCAAACCTCTGACCTAAATTATTCTCCCATACGCAAAGAAAAGAAGCGGTTGTGTCTAACCTAGGTGTCATTATAAAAACAACATTTATTCTCTTATTAGCTTCTAGTTTCACAAGCATTTCCGTTGAAGAGTCAAAATTCATTTTAAACCTAATACCAGTTCTATTGTCGCTATTATAGACAGCTGTTGGATTAATTCCATCATAAACAGCGGTACCACAAATAACAGATTCATTAATATTGTAAGACGTAGCTGTGTTAGCCCATCCCTTATCGTACCAGTTATCTGTTAATATCTCTAAATCATCCGCAATAACCATTCTAATATCAAAATCTGGAACAGTTACTCCAAAAGGTAAGTTACTAGGGGTTAGTATATTAGCTGCTGGTGTCTGAATAGTAGTTGATGGGGTTGATGCATTATTTAGTTGAGCAATATAAAAATATATAGGCGTTATATAGCCTTCAGTAGTACTAGTTAGAGTTATTTTCGCATCACCATCTACTGTTGAGCAAAAAGAACCTGCTGTTCCGTTATTCTCTTCATCATCAATACCCACGTAACTAAGTGGGCTGTTTTTATCATACTTATCACTAGCTATATCGTAGTTAAATTTTAAAGACTCACCTGGTATAGGTGAAAGTAAAAAATTATTAGGCTTAACAAAAGATGATGTAGGGAATAAGTTAGGTACTCCAGGTAATCTATTTTGTACAACATATTGATTACGGAGACTTCCAGAAAACCTAGCTGTCTCAAACCAAGAATAACTATCATTTGTCATAGGAATCATAGGTAATGTTAATCCTAATTCATTTGCTTTAATCCCTGGATACAATTGATTATCTAACTTTAAGAAATCAGACTGAACCGTTATTCCAACATACGAAAATATATTCTCTATCAACTTCCACAAAGTAAATGTAGGTTGTATTTGACTCAACTTTCTCATTGGGTCGTAAGCAAACATTACATTCTTATTGTTAAAATTATAGAAAGGAAACGTAAACATCTCGTCCAAAGAGACGTTAGTATCGTTACCAGTACCATATACCCATGTATCAGTAGTTAAATCAATATACCTCCTCTGAGTGTTATTTGCATCTGCAAAAAGGTCTGACATCTTCCATTTATTAAGCTCTTTCAGTGCATTAGATATAATATCTATAACTGAAATCTCTATATAAGGCTGTAATGTATCAATCTGCTGTCCCTCTATACTACATATAAAATCAAAAGCAATCAATCCATTTGAATAATACATCTTACCATCAACGTCTCTTGAGACTGGGTAATTAGCATCAATAGGTAAACCGCAAAGAACCCTATTATTTGGAGTAGTAGGTATCTTAAACTTATTAGTATAAGGTATCTTTCTTCCAGCAAGTGTCTTGTAGTCTTCAAATTGATGATTATACGTAACTTCAAAATCCTCAAAAACATCTAGGGGCTTGTAAATAAATACCCCTGGTGATGTTTCTGTTTTTAGTTGTAATATCATATTTATTTGTTTAATTATAATATACTCATTATATTAGTAACTAGTCTTTTTAGCTAATGCATTACGCTCACTTTCAGACTTCTCTAAGTCTTGAGTGGTTACGAACGCTCTAACAGGCTTACTTAAAGCTTCTATCAATGCCTCATTCATAGCAGTAGTTGAATCATCAGTAGATTCAGTAACTGTACCACCAGTAGCAAACTTACGCTTACCAGTTCTAGTTTTACCATTTATCCTTTCAAGTTCAGCTAAATTATTCTTAGCAGCTTCCTTATTTACGATAAACTCACCACCTTCCATCTCGTATCCTCCATTACCTCTAACCGTAAATGGAACTCCACCTTGAGCATGAGAAGCACCTTCAACCATACCACCATCAGCAAACTTCTTAGGAATAAACTTCCTTTGACTAATACCTTTAATGTTCATTGCGGTAGATGCAGCAATTGCAGCAGCACTTATACTTGCAAATACAGCAGCAGCAGCAGGATTAGGTGAATTAGCAAATGCCTGTGCAATAGCTTGAGCAGTTGAACTAATACCTGTAAAGATAGCAGTTTGCATGTCTACTTTCTTTTGAGCATCAAACATCTTCTTAGCAACCTTGTTCTCCTTCTGTATCTTTCTCTTGTCAGCTCTGTCTTTTGCAGCAGCAGCATCATCTTGAGATATAATACCAGCATTAAGAGCACTATCTAGAATACCCATTTCAGCTTCATGCCTACCTTGGATTATTGCCAACTCAGCATCAGCTTGTTGTTGCATTACTTCTAATCTAGCTTCACCAGCTTGTGTTATTAATCCTGTAATCTCATCAAAAGCACCAATAGCAGCACCGAAGTAATCGAAATCTTTATTATCTTTTCCAGAACCAAAATCCAAAGCTTTCTGTTCATCAGTCTTGCTTTTATCTATAGTCCCATCTTTCTTTGCAAATAAATCCTTTTTCTTACTAATATCTATTGGGTTTTTACCTGATAATATAAGTTGTACATTTTCGTACTCTAATTCAATTATCTCTCTTTCTAATTGGTCAAAAAAGTCTTCTGCATTTTTAAGTTCCTTAGCATAATACTCTCTCGTATTCTTATTCATTTCATCACGAATCTTCTTACGGTCTTTAGCATTATTTCTATCAGTATCTTTTAATTGATTATCAAGAATAGCGTTCTTTAAACCATAAGCTTTCTTTTCGTTAAAATCAGCTTCCCATCTACTCTGACTAGCTGTTATATCTCTAAGATTAAACTTATCCTCGTTCTTAGTACCTGTAGCAGCGTCCTTAGTCTGTCTATCAGTTACTGACTGCATGTTCTCGTCAAAAGCATCAGCTTTACCTGGATTTCTTTTAATATAACCAGCTCTAGCCTTTTCTTGAGTATCTAGATAGTTTTCGTATATTTTATTTAATTTATCTCTATAAGTTATTTCAACTAAGATTAATTCGTCATTTATACTAGACTTAGCTATTGGGTCATCTTCATTTCTGTACTCTATCTCCAACTTACTCTTGTCTATGTCGTATTGAGCGTCTAAAGAGGCATCTCTTTTAAATCTATCTATGTCTTCAGTTCTTCTCTGAGCTTTCTTGTCATCACATTTTATTCCAACGGATGCAGCAGCTGCTGGGTACTTAGTACATAGTTCATCTCTAACATCTTCAAGGTCATCCATTCCTCTTTGGATAACTCTTTTATTAGATGCTAATGATTTCTCTGTCCATTCTAAAGAACCTTGATTAACATCCTTTAAAACCTTTTGTCTATCCTTGTATTGTTGTTTTAAAACATCAACTAGGCTTTCTTCGCTTTTTTCTTTAAAAGCTGTGTTATTAGACTTAAAGTTAATGTCATATAGATTACTTTTCTGACCTTGTTGGTTTTTTAATAGAAAATCATACTGTTCTTCAGTTATCCTACCTAACTCTTTAATTCTATCTAAACCAGCTTTAAATTCATCCTCTGTTCCGAATATAGTATCTAAAAACTTATTAGATTCAGTTGTATCGTTGTAGGACTGAGTTTTATCAATCGCATTATTTAGTTCCTTTACGAATTTTATAGCTATTTTTTCAGACCTACTCTTTATCTTATCTTCATCCATTTTAAGAATAGAGCTAGTTAGAGTGTTATCACCATTTAATGATACAGATAAATCAGAAAGAGCCATTATTTCTTTTTGTATTAATTCAATCTCTGTCTTGTATTTATTCTCACTAAATACACTACCGCCAAGAGCTCTTGAAGCCTCTACAGCTACTTCTTTTTCAGCCCTTAATTTATCAATCATAGATTGCAATATGTCATAATCAGAAGTACCGCTTTTCATAGATTCTTTAACCTCATTAAAACCTTTAGCTAAATCAGGGAACAATGCAATCATTCTAGTCATTACTGCTTCGGAATTCTCTTTACCAAACTTTGAATTAATTATATCCATAAGACCAATTGATTCAGACATCGCTGTCCTAAAATCCATATTTGGGTCAAATTCAGGTGCAAATGCATTTTTAAATGAATTATTCATAATATCCCACTTAGCCTGGAAAGTACTCTGTTGTTTAGCAGCAGCTTCTAACGCTTTACCATAATCCTCCATAGACCTAGCTACGTTTGAATCAAATTCATCAAGAGAGTTTGCCATAATAAATAATTGATTAGCAGCTCTCCTACCAACTAATTCAGCAACCTCGTAAAAAGATAAATGCTCGTCACTAACTCTTTGTAATATATCTCGTAAAGAATCACCTTCTCTACCTAATTTTGTAAATACATTTCTTAATCCTGTACCAATCTTAGAAGCTGTAATACCTCTATCAGAAAGTATTGCCATAGCAGCTGTAAGTTCATCAAAAGATGTACCAGTAGATGCAGCAGCAGAACCAACATAAGAGAATGCTGTGTTAAATTTCTCTAGATTCAATGCAGAGTTGTTGAATATATCAACCATTCTGTCAGATATAATTCCTGACTGTTCAGCAGTGTATTTGTATGCGTTTATTACCTTTCCTAATATCTCAGCAGTAGCCTGTAAGCTCTCTCCAGTTGCAGCAGCAACGTTCGCAAGATTTGGAAGCACCTCATTAACTTCACTCGCTTCAAAACCTAACTTACCTAAAGCTGTAGCAGCACTAATAATCTCCATTGTAGAGAATCTAGTAGAAGCAGCTACTGTCATTATAGTATCTGATACATTAGCCATTTCTTCATTAGTAAATCCAGATTTAACAGCTAAATCAGTGAATGCAACCTCAAATTCTATTATAGATGTTACTGCAAATGATATAGCTTGTTGAAGAGTTTGAATAATCTTTATAGCAGCACCATAAGCAGATATTGTACCTAACTTACCACCAAAGTTATCAAATGCACCAGAAAGTGTTTTCTTTCTCTTTGCAGCAGCTTTAGTATCTATCGCTGCTCTCTGATTTGCTTCCTTTTTTGCTGAAGCAACACTTGCTCTTAATAATTGGTTATTTAACTTCTTTGATTCTGATAATATTCTTTTCTGGTCAGCTTGTTGTTGCTGTCTAGTTCTAGCCTTAGCTGTTTTATTTAACTTTTCAAACTCTTGTTGAGCTTTCTGTTGAGCCTCTATCAGGGACTTACCATCAATCCAATACTTTAGAGCGATTTCTACTACACTATTATTTTTTGTTGCCATTAGTTTTGAGCGTTTATATTCCTGATTATACTTCTCCTTATTTGTGTTCTGTAATAAGAACCTTTCTTAGCTACATCTTGTTTAAAACCTATGCTTAGTCTCTTATTTTTATCTAACTTATACCAGTCTTTTAATACTGGAGGTTTCGTTACTTTATCCATAGACCTCTGTATCGCTATTGCTATACCAAGTATTAATTTACCTATGTCTTTTTTCTTATTTTTTGGTGATTTACTACCCCTCTTAATTGATTTTACTTTCGACTTACCAATCACAAAAGTCTTGTTCTTCATTTTCTGACCAATCCACCCCATTATACTTTTTATACCAACTACTTCAGGACTTCTATCCTCAGCTAGTTTTGCTCCCCATGGAGTATCTCTAAAGTCTGGTCGTACTTCGTACTTAATCTCCATAACGCCTTTCTTCTCCTTCTTTATTTTAACAACTACATCAGAGTTGAAGTGTTTGTAAAGACCACCTCTTGAATTTCCTCTAGCCCATCCTTTTCCAGTGTAAGTAGGTCTATCTGTCCTTGTCCTGTATGTACGAACACTTTTCTTTGACTCTATCTCTAATTCTTTTTTAGCTCTTGCAACATAAGCAGACCTTAGTAGTTCTTTGTATTGTTCAATATACTTTTTATCTGGCTGCATAGCTTTAGATACTGTATCAAATATAGCACCTCTTAATTTATTTGATTTAAAAGAGGAATCACCACTACTATCGTTATTATCTACAGAACCAGTTGACTTTCCTTTTTCTATAGCAGCAAAGTTTGCCTGAATAGCTGCAAATAAAGCATCACCGTATAGACCATCGGTGTTAATAATAGCCATTACGCATTATATGCCTCCATCTTTTTCCAGTAAGAAGGGCTTCTTTTAATTATAAACTCAAATTTTCCAGATATAGATGTAAATACACCTTCTCCAACTTGCTCTGTAGATAAACTAATACCTTGTAGCTCTATTTCTGAATCTGAAATATACTTTAAGTAATCTGCTAAAGATGAAACACAAAATAGATTCTCTTCTTCTGAGTTTATAATTGAATTATCATCATATATTGTTTCGTCAGCCATTAAGAAGCTATACGTCATTACTTGATTATAATTCTCGTCATCAAAAGTAACACCATCAACACCAAGAACAAATACCCTTGGCTCTGAAGCGTTTACTTCGTCTATAATCTTCTCGGTATCTTTCATATACCTAAAATCCTTTATCAATTCCATTTTTCCAGCAAAAATCTTAATCTCTGCTACGAGTTCTTTATGGCTATTTATCATATCTTATATTTTACATACTAGCAGCCTTCGCTTCTAGATATTCAACTATTTGTAAACTTCTTTTCTCTGCTAAAAATGGCATAACGACATACATCATTAATTCCACTACTTCATTAAACTTAAATATATCACCATTAGCAACATC
>Ga0209192_10001504_pt1 | contig 18503 bp, 20 predicted proteins | sample ArcticOcean_MG_C_11_FD_187433 | JGI IMG/M metagenome (GOLD analysis project Ga0209192, IMG submission 187433) | Marine microbial communities from western Arctic Ocean - ArcticOcean_MG_CB2_154 (SPAdes) (version 2) | ecosystem: Environmental > Aquatic > Marine > Oceanic | place: Arctic Ocean... | reverse complement strand
ATCTCAGAGGACCAGATATGGACCAGCGAGGGTGAGGGACCTGAGAGTGACCTTTATGGTATACGCGCGAAGCTGTGGTGCTGAATTTTCCCTTAGTGCTGGGAATTTTCCTAAATTTCCCTAATAGGACCTAAGAGAATGAAACTAATCAATCTAGCTTTATATAAGAATAAACCAAAACCAATCAAACAACTAACAGTAAACTTATGGAAAAAGGCAACAGAAAAGGCATGAAAGAAGTCAAGTGTATGAACCACGATCCAGAGAACTCGAAGTGGGGCGAGTATGCACCAGAAGACGGAGCATGCAAAGAACTTATTATGATAGACGAGAAATCAGATCGCGGTCTTTGTTATAGATGTACCAGCAGATCAGTTTCAAACTTAAAGTTTAAATCTGAATAAATTATGCGACGCTTTCTTATTAGGCTTAAGAGAACTATCAGCTTCTTACCAACTATTTGGAAGGGAGCTGATTGGGATTATAGATACGCAGTAGATCTGTTTACATATCAGTTATCTAGAACTGCAAACTATATAGAATCCAAAGACAGACACACCACGGCACAGAGCGACGTTATAAGAATGCGAACTGCTATTGCACTTCTGAATAAAGTATATGAAGAAGAATATGGCATGGAGTATATGGATGAGATAGAATCTAAATACGGGAAATCTAGTATTGACTTTGTAGAAAGTAACGTTGGTGTAAGTCAGATCAATATCGATGAAAAAGGACCTTACTATGATATGATTGAAGTTTATGAAAACAATTATACTGATATAGAACTATTAGTTATTGCTCAAGAGCGAAATGCTTTAATGCACGAATCTAGACATAAACAAAAGAGAGCACATAAAGTTGCATGGGATTTAATAGAACACAACATACAAAAATGGTGGGATTAATAATAAAACAACATGGGTAAATTAAAGTTTAATGTAAATAAGAACTATGAGATCTGGAACGATGTGTCTATTTGGGAAAACGATGGCGAAGAATGGTCTACTCATTTTGAAACTACAGATAAATTATGGGAAGAAGTTATCCAGCCTCGAGTGTCTTCTTACATAAAAGGTAACGTACTAGAGATTGCACCTGGCCGAGGCCGAATGACAAGAAAACTTTTAGAAAGTAATATAGATCTAGAAATTTTAGATCTTAGTGATACGTGCATTGCTAGATGTAAAGAAAGATACGGAGAACGAATCTCTGGCTATCATGTAGGAAATGGTAAAGATCTAAGAAGTATTGAGGATGAGTCTAAGGATTTTGTGTTCTCATTTGATTCTTTTGTCCACATGCATGAAGAAGTTATAGATTCCTATATAGAAGAAGTATCAAGAGTATTAAAATCAGGTGGTTATTGTTGGATTCACCACGCAAATATATCCGAAGGTAATGATGATAACTTTAAGAATATTGCGGGAAGATCAAATATGACTATTACTACATTTAAAAACATAGCAGAAGATTATGGATTTGAAATAGTTAAACAAGATCTAATTAAATGGGAAGCAGACGGAAATCCTGAATGGCTAAGAGACGGACTATCATTAATCAAGAAATTATAAAAATGCCAAAATTTAACATAGGCGATAAAGCATACAAACCAAAAGGATATAAGTTTCCGTGTACTATAGTGTCAATATTCTGGTCTTCACAAGGAATCAGAATAGTTGGTGAGATGGACGATTACGGACTTCTACATATATTTAATGAAAATCAATTAGAACATACACCACACCAAGTAACAGACGACAATGTATCAGACAATTTATAAGAAAAGACTAAGTGACTATATAGGTAAAACACCTATGATCCAAATTAGTGACAAGCTTTGGGCAAAAGCAGAAGTATTCAATCCTACTGGTTCTATTAAAGATCGACCAGCTTCATATATCCTTAATGATGCAGAGAAACGAGGAGTTTTAAAAGAAGGCGACACTATATGTGAAGCAACTTCTGGAAATATGGGTGTTAGTTTTGCTTGGTTAGCAGCAGAACGTGGTTATCGTTGTGTAATAATCATGCCATCTAATATGTCTAGCGAACGTAAGAAGACACTTGAATTATATGGTGCAGAACTTATAGAGGTTGACGCAGGTGCATTTGACGATGCCATTGCACTTAGAGATATTATGTGTGAAGAAAGGGGTTGGTTTAATTGTAATCAATTTGGCAATCCTTTAAATACTAAGTCACATGTTGAAACTACTGCACAAGAAATAATTAATAGATTTCATGGAAGAGAAGATGGTGAAGGTTATATAGAAGCTTTAGTTACAGGAACTGGAACTGGTGGAACTTTAATGGGAGTTGGTCCTACACTCAGAACGATTTGGCCAGGATTAAGAGTATTAGCTGTTGAACCCGATGAATCTCCAGTCATGAGTGGCGGAGAACCTGGAATTCATGGAATTCAAGGAATAGGTGATGGTAGTAAATTTCTGGTTGAAATGACAGAAGTTAGTGAAGTTATTAGAATTAAAACAGATGATGCTATAGAAAGAGCTAGACAATTATCTAAGGAGCATGGTATATTTGTTGGTATTTCCGCAGGATCAAATATATTAGCAGCTGAGAAATGGATAGAAGAGAATAAACCAAACGGAATAGTAGTAACATTTTTATGTGATCGAGGTGACAGATACTTTAGTTGCTTATAATATAACAATATGAATAGAATAGAAGAACAATATCGAGGATTATTAGGATCTCTCTTGCACAACTCAAATAAAAAACAAGATAGAACTGGAACTGGAACACACTCTATATTTGGTGGTCAGATTAGACATCAGATGTCAGATGGTTTCCCATTATTAACTACAAAGAAAATGGCATTTAAAACTATGGTAACAGAGTTGCTTTGGTTTTTACGTGGAGATACTAACATTAAATATCTTGTTGATAATGGGTGTAATATCTGGAATGGTGATGCTTATAAGAATTATAGAAATAAGTTTGAACCAGCCCCTTATCAATTTACTCCAGATACAATGGAAGAATTCATCAACAAAATCAAAACAGATGATGAGTTTGCTAAGAAATGGGGTGAGTTAGGTCCAATCTATGGTAAACAGTGGAGAGATTGGGACGGCAGACAAAAACGAGATGGTTCTTATGATATGAGCCTCGACCAAATTGCCAACCTGATATTTCAGTTAAAAAGAAATCCAGATTCTCGCAGACTTATGGTTAGTGCATGGAACGTTGGAGAGTTATCAGAAATGACACTTCCACCCTGTCACTATGGATTTCAATGTTATGTAAGCGATTTAAGTCCATTGGAGATTATAGACCAAGCAAAGAAAGATGGTTTATGGAAAGATACAATTCCAGAGGGAATGACTCTTAGTGAATTACAAAAAGATTTTAAAACTAAAAAACTATCGCTAATGTGGAACCAAAGATCTGTAGATACTTTCTTAGGTCTTCCATTTAATATTGCAAGTTATGGTCTGCTGCTTGAAATATTAGCCAAGACAGTTAACATGGTACCAGATGAATTGATAGGTAATTTAGGAGATATTCATTTATATAACAATCATATTGATCAAGCTACTGAACAAATATCTAGAGAAATATATGATCTACCTCAGCTTGTAATTAATGATGAGTTTTGGAATCCAGATGAAAATGCTTTTGAGCAAATTGAATATATTACACCTGATGATTTTGATGTAATAAATTATAAATGTCACCCACGTATTAAAGCACCACTATCTAATTAATGAACAAGGCTGCAAGACGAGAAGGCGAGACGCTATACGAATGGACCACTAGAGTCACTAAAAGAAAAAGAATACATACAATAAGGCTAGATCAATATAATCGAATGCTAAGATTTGGGTTCGGTAAAAACCAAGGACGCTGGTTCTTGAGAGTTGATCTATGGTTCATAGGATTTAGATTAAATTAAATAAGATCATAATATAGTATGAAAAGATTATGGTTAAGACTTGCACTTTGTGTGTATGCAGTACTATATACAATATGTTTACCCCTAATATTAGGAATAGAAAATAGCTATAGTGATTATCACGCTATTGAACCTGTTGTGTTTCCGATTGTTACGATAGGCGTATCTTTTGGACTGTGGCTGCACAGAAGCTACAAGTGGAAGTTATCTGCACTCTTATTAATTATTATAGCATGTTTTAATAACGAAGATTGGACAGCAGTACATAACACTGCTGCTATATTATTCTTTATTCTGTCAACATATATCATGATCAATGATAAAAGATTTAAGATGTTTGGCATAATATCAATAATAGCATATCCATTACTATTTTTAAACACAGAACAAAATTTATTTTTGTTTGAAGCAATTCAAATACCTATTTTATCTACATATCATTTGGCTAGAGTAATATATCTTTTGAAGCTAAAAAATAAACATTAAACTAAACGTGTTTATATCGTATAACATTTAGACAATAATACAATTAAAACAATTACATGCGTAATAAAAGTGAAGATGCTTGGCAGATAATGAGAATTCAGGGTGAATTCACCAAAGGATTTGATACGTTTAATGAATTAGGCTCATGTGTTTCTGTATTTGGAAGCGCAAGAACTAAAGACACAAACGAATATTATAAAGAAGCTGAAAAGCTAGGAAAACTTTTAGTTGATGCCAATTTTGGTGTTATTACAGGAGGAGGACCTGGTATTATGGAAGCGGCTAACAAAGGAGCACACAATGCAGGCGGAAAATCTATTGGAGTTGGTATTGAATTACCATTTGAAGCAAGTATGAATAAATATGTAGATTTAGGGGTTGAGAATAGATATTTCTTTACACGTAAGGTAATGTTCCTTAAATATTCACAAGCATTTGTAATATTTCCAGGTGGTGTTGGTACTCTCGACGAGTTATTTGAGGCCATTACCCTTGCACAATGTGGACATAACGTAAAATATCCTATTATACTAGTTGGAACTAAATTTTGGTCAGGTCTTATAGATTGGATGCAAAACACATTATCTACTAATGGAACTATTAGTCAAAAAGATTTTGATTTATTTAGAATAGTAGATACTGCAGAAGAAGCTGTAGAAAAAATAACAGAATATCATAACAAATATCGCAAAGATATAGAAACTAATTTTTAAAAGATGTCTAAGAGGTGTTTAAACATATTAGATATTGAGATCTGTGATAGGTTACATTTAAAAGGATATGATGATCCTAATGTTCAGTCATTGCTTGAAGAAATTAAAAAGTTTATTTCTGGAAATAATTATGAAGCATATGTGTTTGGTGGAATACTAGACAAACCTGAAACAGCAGGAACTTGGGATATTGATATGTGTATAACAGGTGCATATGATCCACCCAAAATACATAAAATGATACATCACATTCTTAGCACAGGAGCTAAGCGCAATATATTTGTTGACGTGTATTATTGTAGGATAAACGAAGCACGAAAGGTGTATAATAGTATTGTACTAAAAAAATATAATAATATTAAAATATCTAAACATCAAATCCACTGTGCTGAAACAAATCCCATAGGTTATATAAGTTTTGAAGACCAAGGTGTATGGAAAGATTCTTTATTTGTAAGACAAACTTCTTTGCCCAGTAAAAAACAAATAAAAAGACTAGATTGGGGTATTTCGCCATCAATTATTAAATTAGTGTAATGAGATTTAAAAAACTAATAGGCTTTCCAGAATTTGAATTAAATTCATATGTTAAACAATACATGGAGGATCACAGGGACTATGATGTAAAGATATATTTAGGATGCGACAGTCAAACTAAAGGTGATCAAACTATTTACGCCACTACTGTTGTATTTCACGTGGCTGCAACCGGATGTCATGTAATATATAAAAAAGAAACAATGCCTGTCATTAGAGATATGTGGACTAGATTGTGGAAAGAAGCAGAAAAATCAGTAGAGGTCGCGGTGTACTTGAGAGAGTATGGCATAGAAATTGATACTATAGACTTAGATTACAACATAGATCCAAAATATGGATCAAATAAATTAGTTAGTGCGGCAGTTGGTTACGTTGAATCTTTAGGTTTTAAAGCTAGATGTAAACCAGAACTTTTACCAGGATGTTATGCAGCCGATGGAATCGTAAACTAAATGAGTTCGATACATATAACATCTATAAATTATAATTATAAACAATAATATATGTCATTAGCAGCAGACGGATACGAAAACGAAAAAGGAAGAAGAGGAGCAAAGAAAAAAGCTACACCTTTCTTAGATGAATTCGGAGAAGATTTAACACAATTAGCAGCAGAAGGTAAACTAGATCCAATTATCGGTAGAGATAAAGAGATCTATAGAATTTGCCAAATTTTAGCAAGACGTAAGAAAAATAATCCAATTATTTTAGGTGATCCAGGTGTGGGTAAAACTGCAATAGTAGAAGCTATTGCACAACGTATTGTAAATAAGAAAGTTGCACGAGTGCTTCTTAATAAAAGGCTTATTTCTATTAACATGACTACTATTGTTGCAGGAACAAAGTATCGTGGAGAATTCGAAGAGCGTATGAAAAACATCGTTGACGAATTAAAGAATACAGACAATGTTATTGTATTCATTGATGAGATTCACACTATTGTTGGAGCAGGTGGAGTTAGTGGAGCATTAGATGCTTCAAATATTCTCAAGCCAGCATTGGCACGTGGACAAGTACAATGTATCGGTGCTACAACGACCGATGAATATAGAGAGAACATCGAAGATGATGGAGCGCTAACTCGTAGATTTCAAGAGATATTCATAGACGCGCCTTCAGTAAAAGATACTATAGAGATCTTACAACGAATTAAAGGTAATTATGAAGAGCATCACTCTGTTGTATACGATGATGATGCAATAGTAGCGTGTGTCAAATTAAGTGAACGTTATATTAAACAACGTGAGTTACCAGATAAAGCGATAGATCTATTAGACGAAGCTGGAGCGCGTACACATTTACTAGAAGTTAAAATACCTGTTAAGATTAAAAATCTAGAAAAAGAATTAGAATTAGTTAAGCTTAAAAAGAAAGCAGCTGTTGAAGAACAGGATTATGAGGTTGCTGCAAGTCACAGAGATGGACAAATATCTTTAGAAGGTTTAATTCAAAAAGAAACTGAAAAGTGGGAATCTTCTTTAAAATCTAAGAAGCGTATAGTTACGTTTAACGATATTGCTGAAACAGTTTCTATGCAAACAGGAATTCCAATTAATAAATTAGGTACTGATGATTTAAAGATGATCAAAAACATGTCCAAAGAAATTAAAGCAAATATCATTGGACAAGATTCTGCAGTAGAAGCGTTATCTCAAGTAATTAAAAGATCAAGAACAGGTGTTGCTAGTCATGACAAACCAAGTGGATCATTTATGTTTTTAGGCCCAACAGGTGTTGGTAAAACAGAAACAGTAAAAGCATTATCTGAATACCTATTTGGTGACTCAGATTCTATGATTAGAATTGATATGTCAGAATACATGGAAAAGTTTACAGTTAGTAGATTAACAGGAGCACCTCCAGGATATGTTGGACACGAAGATGGAGGTCAGTTAACTGAAGCTGTGAGACGCAAGCCATATTCTGTAGTTCTATTCGATGAGATCGAGAAAGCTCATCCAGATGTATTTAACACATTGCTACAAGTGCTTGATGAAGGTAGATTAACTGATTCTAATGGGCGTACTGTAGATTTTACAAATACAGTAATCGTAATGACGTCAAATGTTGGAGCTAGAAAGGTATCTGACTTTGGAACTGGAATTGGATTTGCAAGCGAGTCTAATGTTGCTCAAGAAAAAGCTAAAAAAGAATCTATCATTAAAAAGGAACTAAAGAATAAATTTAGTCCAGAATTCTTAAATAGACTTGACGACTTGATATTATTTGATCCTCTGAAAAAAGATGACGTTGTGAAGATTGTAACGTTAGAATTGAACAAGTTTTCTGAGAGAATGGAAGACGAAGGTTATTCATTCAAATTTACTTCAACAGCTAAGGACTTTTTAGCAAAAGAGGGATATGATCCTAAATTTGGTGCACGTCCAGTAAAAAGAGCTATTCAAAAATACGTTGAAGATCTGGTAGCAGATATGATATTAGAAGGCTTAAAAAAGTCTGACGAATCAATAACTATTACAAAAGATAAGTCTAGTGATAAACTAATTGTAAAGTAGTCATATAACCTTTATAAGGTTTAAAACAAAACACATGAATTTTTCAAATCAATTTATTGATACAATTATAGACATCGAATCAGATGGTGATGTATCACAACCAAGAGAGCTTAAAGTAAAAGAATTACAATTTGGTCACATTGCTATTGACCCAACTCGACCTATCGCAGATTTTGAAGCAAGAGGTTTTAATTGGAAATACTTAGCAGGTGAATTAGCCTGGTATTTAAAAAAAGACAGAGACGTAGATTACATTGGCCAGTTTTCAGGGTTTTGGTCTACTCTAACGAATCCAGATACTAATGAAATTAATTCAAACTATGGTTCTTTAGTATTCAATAAAGAACAATTCGGCTGGGCAGTAGATGCATTACTTAAAGACAAAAACAGCAGACAAGCTATTATGTTCTTTAACCAGCCTAAATTTCAGTTTGAAGGCAATAAGGATTTTGTATGTACAATGTATTCTAATTTCTTTATTAGAAATAATAAATTAAATATGAAGGTTCAAATGAGATCAAACGATATATTCTATGGTCTTACGTTTGATGCTCCATTCTTTTCATTCTTACATCAATCAGTTTATCTAATTCTTAAAGAAGAATACCCAGATTTAGAACTAGGCATCTACCACCATTTTGCAGATAACATTCATTTTTATGAAAGACATTTTAATTTAGCAGAAGAAATAAAAGCAAGTAGAGTGTCAACTGGTCAAGGCTACACGTTTGAACTTAAAGATAAATTCATAGACTATAATACAGAAGATGGTATCAAATTAACACCATTAGCAGAAGAATTTATTGCTAAAGTAGATGACACTGTTTCTCAAACGCCAAACGCAAAAAGACCAGTTTATAAGAGCGTTTTAGAAAACTATTTTAAAATCTAATATATAATATAAGAATATGATTAAAGAAATGAATGAACCTGTAAAAATATACATTGATCCAACGCTACTTTTGAAAGGAGATCTTGACAAGGTTCTAATGAGTAAATATGACATATTCTATAGAAGAATGGTTGAGTATATTCTAAATGTTTTAGAAGGCAAACCTGAATCGGCTATATTGGCAATTCTAATAGATGGCGAAGGCAACGAATATGAAATGCAATTACCAGAATCAGGTTTTACAAAATCACTAGGCAAGGCAAATGAGTATTTTCTACAACTAGAAGAATACGAAACATGTACATTAATTAAAGATCTGGTTAAAATAACCAAAGCAAAATAAACATTATCACCAATGTGTGTATAATATAATAATATAGAATTAAAGATATACAAATGAATTACGGAAAAGATTTTGAAAAGTATGCGATGAGTGATCATAATGTTAGTTCATTAAATATGCACTATCATAAACAACAACTTGAAAACTCAATGACACCATACATTCTTGAAGAGAGAGAAATGAGAGTAACTCAGATGGATATTTTCTCAAGATTGATGGCTGATAGATTATTATGGGTAGCAGGATCAGTTAACGATCAAATGTCAACTATTGTACAGGCACAGTTAATGTTTCTTAGCAATACTGCACATGATGATATTACAATGCACATCGATTCTCCAGGAGGTTCAGTGAAATCTGGACTATCTATGGTAGATGTTATGGAATATATTCCATGTGATATTAGAACTGTAAATACAGGTATCGCAGCATCAATGGGTTCAGTTCTATTAGGTGCAGGTAAAAAAGGTAAAAGAGCATCACTAAGACATTCGACTACAATGTTGCATCAATCTTCGGGTGGATTTAGTGGTAATATACAAGATGCTAAAGTTGATTGGGCAGAATGGCAAAAAGTTAACGAAGAATTATTTGTTCTTTTAGGTTCATACTGTGACAAAACAGCAGAGCAAGTAAAAAATGATGCAACTCGAGATTTTTGGCTAAACGCGGAAGAGGCTAAAAAATACGGAATTATTGACGAGATCATTAAGCCGCAAACAAAATAATTGAAACACCACATGGCACGTAGAGAAAAGATTCAAGAGGTATTTGTAGAATTAATAAACCTGCAACTTGAACCTCACCGTAAAACATACGAAGACGTTAAGAAAGATCCAGATTGGTATATGAACTATTCTACCACTCGTGAAAATGAGATATTATTCATGAAGTTAGGAACTAATATCATTAGACAAAAACTCAGAATGTCAAAAAAATTGGCAGAAATGGAAATGAGTTGGTTTATATTACAATGGGGTTTAACTACAAAAGATTCTATAAAGAATCTACAGAAAGAAGTAATAGAACTACAAGAAAAGCCTAAGAAGAAAAGGGCTAAAAAATAAAAGTAGTGCAATTCTCAAAGAGAATAAGAATATTACAAAAATTAGACCATCGCGGTCGTTCCACTTTTTTTATCATACATAAAAAGAATGGCATCTCTAGTATTAAAGATGTCCCTAAATCATTCAGAGCATTTAGTAACTTAGATGATGCCGAAAAACATGCATTATATCTAATAAAAAATTATAAAAACATTTTTTAGTATATTGACAGTATTGCAGGGCTAAGTATGATAAATAACAAATGCAAAGCAAATACAAATTACCGGAGTGGGCAAGTGAAGGGCCAGAAGATTTAGAATATAGGACATATAAAATGTTGTCTCATGTTAAATCCCTTAAAACTGACTTATTAGATCAGAAATTATTACCTGTATTATTTGAAGTAGATTCTACTTTAGATTATCTATATAGATATGACGCCCTCAAAATTACTGAAGAAGATACTAAAATTACTGCTGGTGATTGGGGACCTTTAAGTTTTGTTTTTTCAACAGAAGAAGATTCAGTAGAGCAAAGTCTCCTTATGGACACTTTGGTAGATTCTGCTATCGACAGGTTTGAAGACCTTCACTCTATATGTAGAGATATTTGGAGAGAAATAGAAGTCAATCTTAAAGCAAGCTACATTTCAGATAAAAAATACTTCTTAGCTGACGGTTTTGTTTTTTTAAAAACAAAAAATAATAAGTTACTAATATATTACTTTAATAAGCCTATAAAAAACTTTACTACGTCTTGGAAAGATTTTAAATTACAGCACATTAAGACTCAGGATTGGAATCAGGATGATTATTTTGAAAGTTTAGAAGAAATAGTACAAAAGAAATCGGATAAGATATTAATAAAATCAGAGATCTCAATAGACGTTAATATTGATGGACACGCAATGGCGGTCATAAACAGCTTCATATTTAGTATGCTGCGAAGAGACTATTCGTTTTAATCCTGATATATAATACAGAAACAAAACATATAAACAAATATTATGCCACAAGCTTCGAACCAAGACATTATCGTAGTTTTACCAGAAATTAGAAGAATTATCAGAGGACAAGCACAAAGCTTTAACTTTGTGATCTATAAAAACAGTATTGGTAATCAACTAAATATCAATAATGCAGCAGAGGTTATTGCAGAAATAAGTGATGGTAATCTAAACGTAATTAAAACCGTTAGAAAATCAGATAACACGCTTACATACGGTGCTGCTAACTCAGACGTGCAAGGTGAACTAGTAATTAATTTAACTGCTGAAGAATCAGCTGCATTAACACTAGATGACAATAACATAAACGGTGAACTTTATGTTAAATTTACAGTAAAGCTAAGTATTAACGAAACTGTTCTTCCTAAAATTAAAACAGCCAACATATTTGATGCTGGACAAAACATAGGAGACGGTGTTGTTGCGAGTAGATTTACTTTGCCTGCACCAGTCTATAAAGTAAAATCATTTACATATACTGATGCCGTTTCTCACGGTGAAATAGTAGTTAATTCTGCAGATCCAATGGGTATTACTAAAATTAAATTTAGTGTTACTGATGATAAGGGTTACAGAAACGGATTTATAGAAAGTGTATTAGAAGACAGATTTACTGGAGAAGGAACAGACGCTATTGTATATTTAACTAACGCCCTAAATAATAGTGAGTATTCATTATTAAAGGTTACTGGTTGGAGTAGAATAGATCAAAACACAAATGACTCAGGAAATGTAGGTCCAAACGACATACACGATGCTATTGTACTAGATGTACAATGGAACGATAATTCTAAGATACCAGGTGTAGTTTATAACATTGCAGTTGGTGATAGCTTAGGTATTTTTGCAGATGCTTACACTAAGCCTGGAACACGAGTGAGTGTTAACGGTACATCATATAGCGATATAGTTGCTATTGATTTTGAAGGTGGTATTGCATCTACAGATTTAGGAAGTGGAAATCTAAAACTTATGGTTGAAGGTGGAGCACCAAGTACTTCTGGAACAAGTGGAACATCTGGAACATCTGGAATTTCTGGAACTTCTGGAATTGACGGAACTTCTGGAGTTGATGGAACATCTGGAATTGACGGAGTTGATGGAACATCTGGAATTGACGGAGTTGCTGGAACTTCAGGTATAGATGGAGCTCAAGGTGTTGCAGGTATTAATGGAGTAAACGGAACATCTGGAACTAATGGAACTAACGGTACTTCTGGTGCTGATGGTAGAGACGGAGAAAGAGGAGGCGATGGTACTTCTGGAGTTGATGGTATTAATGGAACATCTGGAATAAACGGAACATCCGGCGTTGACGGTATAGACGGAGCAACTGGAGCAGACGGAGCAACTGGAGCACAGGGTGCAACTGGAGCAGACGGAGCAACTGGAACTTCTGGAACTTCTGGAATCGATGGAGCTAAAGGTGATGATGGTGATTCTGCATATAGAGTATACGCAAACGGAGAAGATAGTCCTCTTTCAAAAACTCAATGGTTAGAATCATTAAAGGGTGATTCTGCATATAGAGTATACGCAAACGGTGAATCTTTCCCTCTTTCAAAAACTGAATGGCTAGCAACACTAGTAGGTGCCGATGGTACTTCTGGAATTAACGGTATAGACGGAGCACAAGGTGACGCAGGTGCTAATGGCACTTCTGGAACTGATGGAGCTAAAGGTGATCAAGGTGCCGCTGGAACTTCTGGTTCTGATGGAACTTCTGGAACCGATGGAGTACAAGGTGGTCAAGGTATCGCAGGTATTCAAGGTGTAAAAGGTGATGACGGTATAAACGGAACATCTGGAATTGACGGTATAAATGGAACTTCAGGAATTGACGGTATAAATGGAACTTCAGGAATAGATGGCGTTCAAGGTGACGCTGGAACTTCTGGAACCGATGGAACTTCTGGAACTAATGGTACTTCTGGTATTAATGGTACTTCTGGTACTGATGGAGCTAAAGGAGACAAAGGTGATACTGGAGCTAAAGGAGATGCTGGAGCTACTGGAGATGTTGGAGCTATTGGAGCTCCTGGAACAACTGGAGCTAAAGGAGATCTTGGAGATCAAGGTGATCAAGGTAAAGCTGGAACTTCTGGTACTGATGGAACTTCTGGAACTAATGGAACTTCTGGAATTGATGGAGCTAAAGGTGATCAAGGTGACGCTGGTACTTCTGGAACTGATGGAACTTCTGGAACTGATGGAGCTAAAGGTGATCAAGGTGACGCTGGTACTTCTGGAACCGATGGAGCCACTGGATCACAAGGTATTAAAGGTGACGACGGTATACAGGGAAATAACGGTGCACAAGGTATTCCTGGTGAACAAGGTCTTAAAGGAGACAAAGGTGATCAAGGTGATCAAGGTGTAGCAGGAAATGATGGATCTGGTGTTCCAATTGGAGGAGCAGACGGTCAAGCTCTTGTAAAATCAGGCGCAACAGATTACTCAGTAACATGGGGTAATGCAGTTGGTCAAGGAGGTACTAAATATTTAGCATACGTTACATTTACTGCAGGTGAAGAAATCAATACAATAACAATGGTTGATCCTAATTCAGATGCAAATTTCGCAACTAGCGGTGTAACTACGTCGATATCGACAGGTGGTAATAGTGAAAAGTTTGCAGAGTTTACATTCGCAAATGAATCATCTTCACCCGTTTCAATTACGGCATTCGCAGCTAACATGCTTTCAAACGAGTATAAAATCACATCACTTAACGGAGGTGGAGATAACACACAATATATACTATCAAACGTTACAATGTCAAGTCCTAATAGTGACAACAATTATGTTGGTAATATATGGACCGCATTTGAAAATAATAAAGTTAAACTAGATTTAACTAAAGGAAATATAGATTATGTAAGAAAGGGTTTCCCAACAAAAGAAGCACATGCTTACATAGTATTCATATTTTAATAAAAGATAAAACAAAAACAAACAAACATTAAAGATGGCTTATATTCAACCAGATAAAACAAACTACGGAGCAGGTGAAATGTCGTATGGTAATTTCATGGTACCTACATCAAATGAAAATACAGGCGGTGCCCTTCATTCATTTAATATGATTGGTAGTATTACTGAAATGCCTACAATAGCAGATCGTGACACTATACCTGTTAATATTTACAGTAGTACGAATACTGGATTTACAGATAACTTAGATGGCATCTCTTCTGGTAGAAGAAGAATCGGTATGTTAGTTTATGTATTAGAAACTCAAAAACATTACCAATTACTGCCTAAAGGTTATTTTGGCAATAACGGCGACAGTACGTTAGCACAATTTAATGCTTTACCTGAATGGGATAGAGCAAGATTATTGCATCCAGAACAAGGCATTGACGGGTTCGGATCAGGTATTTTTAACGATCAATCTGGTTTTGTACCTGGTCAAGGTCTAGTTTATACTGAAGTGCCAATTACTGGTGTAGCTGCTGATTGTTGGGTAGAAATTGATCTACTTAATTCTGGATCTACAGGCGCTACAAAATATTTAGCATACGTTACATTTACAGTAGCTGAAGAAATAGGAGATATTACTATGGTTGATCCAACAGGAAACGGTACATACTCTACAAAGGGTGTCAGTACAGGAATATCTGTTGGTGGTAATAGTGAAAAGTTTGCTGAATTTACATTTCCAGAAACCTCAGCACCGAGCTCTATTACTATCTTAGCTTCAAATATGTTATCTGACGAATACAAAATTACAAGTTTAAATGGAGGTGGAGATAACACACAATATGTAGTAGCCAACGCTACAATGACTCAAACACCAGGTACAGATAAATATACTAGTGACATTTTTAACACATTTTCAAATGCTACTATAAAATTAGATTTAACCAAAGGAAACATAGATTATGTTAGGCGCGGTTTTCCAACAAAGGAAGCACATGCGTATATCATATTTACATTTTAATAAAACAGATAAACAATCAATATGACAACATTAACTCCAATAACGCTATCAGGTGTAACATCAGGATGGCTAGGCCAAAATCTATACGGTGAAAATGATGGACTAGGTCTTTCTGAACAATATTATACATATGAAATAAGCATAGACACTGTTCAACCACAAACACATGGTGATGCAAGTACTAGAGAAGCTGGTGTATATAATGCACTAGACATTTCTGAAGGTATGTTTCTCTCAGATGCTGAAGGAAATACAATTGTTAGAATAGCATCAATTACTGCAAAAGCACCTGATTCCTTTTCATGTATCGTTGAAGATGTAGATATGATGTCGTATAGACTGAATTCAGTTAACAACATAGATATAAGTGCAAACGTAAAAATATTCTCTTTAAATCCTGAAGGTGAACCTGTATTTGCTAATGCACCATTTTCAGCATCTGCTTTACAGAGAATACAATCTAGATTTAGTTTAAACGAAAAAGATGATAGAGTTAAATTCAAGCATGCTCTTAAAACCGATCTAGTAAAAGGCGATATAGTATCTGTAAACACTGATGGTAAACTAGTTAAGTATGGAACGCCTAATTCTTCTGAAGTTAAAGTAGGTATTGTTGTAGATGTTTATAGAGGCGGTAAAGACGTTTTTGTAAAACCATTCAACGATATAGTTAGAGAATATGGGGAATCTGAAAGTTTATCTGGAACACCCGGCGATGTATACTACACAGATCTTAATAGTCCTGGTGAAATTACAACGGCAACTGGTGGTAAATCAGTATTTATGCATTTGAACAACAAAGTAGCAACTACTGTAAATATCACATCAAGTATTGATCCTTCTTCAAATGATTTAATTGAAATCAATGGAGTTACAGTATTTGACGGACCTAACGGAGATACTGTTGCAGATACAGTAGCATTCAAAGATTTACTAAATACAAAATCTAGCGAAACATTCGTTAGTGCTGCTATTACACAGGCACCTGGAGAAGTTAACGCAGAAGGCAACACACTTGCATATACGTCTGCTGATCACGGTGTTCCAAATCAAGATGTGATTTGTATTATTGGACAAGTTGGTCAAACGCCTTCACTAGCATCTATAACAATAGGTGATGGAGTAAATGCTCCTGTAACAATTACGTTCGACACACCAGATATTACAATATACGGTGGAGCATATGACGCAATGTCTCCTACTGCTATTTTAGCAGAGTTTACAAATGCAATAACAAGCGGTAACTTAGATCTAGTAGCTGAATTGTATGATTCAACAGACCACGCTGGTCAAGCAATTAAACTAACAACAACAGGAACTGCTACTGGTATATTCTTAACCAACACATCTTCTGATTTTAACGGAGCAAACGCAGTCGGTACTGGAGGATTTCTTGGTATAACAATGACTGCTGCATTAGGAGCTTCAACATTAACATTAACAAGAGCAGCTGGTGGACCTATCGAAATAGATGGAACTCCATTAAACGGAGGTTATATCAATCAAAGTGGAGCAGTCTCTTCTAAAAATGGTAGAGCACCTTATTTATTACTAATAGAATCAGAAGGTGGTTCAGGATTAGAAGCAACAGGCGTAGACGTTAAAGTAGATTTAGATAAAGCACCTTCAAATACTTCAGCAGACGGAGATACGACTGGAATTCAAATCACATATTCACCATTTTCTGACGGTGCAGTTTCAATAACTGTCAATGGATTAGGTGCAAATATAGGTGATGGAACAAAAGTCGAAGCATGTTATTTCTCAAGCGATGATGGCGCTAGCGCTAAGTCAATTGCAAACATTTCAGCAGGCGATACTCTATATTGGAATGGTTCTATTGCAGAGTTTGAATTAGATTCAACAGACGAAATAGACATTATTTATCAAGCGTCTTCATTAGACATCATCTAATAAAAGAATATCCTAATATTTTTATAAATAAGGCCTGAATTTAACTTAATTCGGGCCTTCTTTTTGATATATAATAAACAAGGAGGCAATAATGCTTCTTTAGGCCTAAATAAACAAACATATAACATGGCAAGATTAAAAGTAAAACAAATTAGTGATATCGGAACTTATGTACAAGGATTGATTGACAGTGATGCGGATCAAAACGCAACGTTGATTTCAAACAATGCTTCAAGTATTTCTGCTGTTTCTACTGCGTTAGTAAACGAGATCGCTTCTACTGGAGCTGAAGTTACTGCTTTAGTAGCTTCTGTTGACTCTTTAGAGGATGTAGCAACTGGTAACACAGCTGATACTGATGCTTCTATTGATTCATTAGAATCGGTTGATGCTGGATTAGCAAGTGATATCGCTAATACTGTAGCTTCAACTGCAACTAACACTTCTGGTATCGCTCAGAATGTCAAAGACATTTCTGACTTAGAAGCAGGATTAGCTACTAACGATGCTGATAACTTAGCACTTACTGCTTCTGTTGACTCTTTAGAGTTACTAGCAGGTGGTTCTATTATCGCTAACTTAGCAACTTCTATTGCGGATAACGACACGAGAGTGGATGCTATCTTAAACGGTGCTGATGTAGATTTAGATCAATTCACTGAAGTGGTTGATTATGTAAACTCTATGGATGTACTTCAAGGTGGTCAATTGACAAATGGATTGGCAGCGGCTAACGCTTCTATCGATTCATTAGAGACTGTAGCTTCTGCTGCAATCAATTCTATTGATGATTTACAAGCTGCTGACGTTGAAATCACTAGAGTACAAACTGCAATATCAAGTGCGTTAGATACTAACGATGCTGATAACTTAGCTCTTACTGCTTCTGTTGACTCTTTAGAGGACGTGGTAGGTGGTAATTCTGGTGCTACTGATGCTTCTATCGATTCATTAGAGTTAGTAGATTCTTTTGCAATTGATTCTATCGATGCATTACAAGCTGCTGACGTAGTACTTAATGCTTCTATCGATTCATTAGAAGCTTTAGCTACTGATGCATTCGGTGCAGGTGTAAGAATTCACCAAATGGGTACAGTAACAGGTGGAGCTACCTTTACAATACCTACAGCGGTTGATTCTACTGTTGATGCTGATTGTGTAGTATTCGTAAACGGTAAAAAT
>Ga0209192_10001499_pt1 | contig 18538 bp, 4 predicted proteins | sample ArcticOcean_MG_C_11_FD_187433 | JGI IMG/M metagenome (GOLD analysis project Ga0209192, IMG submission 187433) | Marine microbial communities from western Arctic Ocean - ArcticOcean_MG_CB2_154 (SPAdes) (version 2) | ecosystem: Environmental > Aquatic > Marine > Oceanic | place: Arctic Ocean... | reverse complement strand
GCCAGGTTAAAAAAAGATATAAAATTAATTTCAAGATCGCCACAGGGAATCAACATCTACGAGTTTAAATACATACACATGTCAGGCACATACCAAGGCGTGATGGCACAGGAAGTGCCGTGGGCGAGGGCAATGACCGACACAGGATTCTATGCAGTGGACTACAATAAAGTAGATGTAGAATTTAGGAGATTAAATTAGGATGGCATACGGAGATTCAGGAGCAGGAGACTTATCAAACAAGACAGTGACCTTCAAGGGTTTCAGTTCACGTGCGGACAAGCAGAACTTCAAACTGTATGACTTCGAGGTTGCCAAGCAGGATCTGATCAACAGGTTGAGCATACGTAAGGGCGAGCGGGTGGAGAATCCGGAATTTGGCACCATAATATACGATGCCATATTTGAACCGTTCACAGAGGCACTCAAAGACGCCATTGTTGAGGACATAACTGCAAATCTCAACGCAGATCCCAGGATAGCAACAGAAGAGATCCTGGTCACGGAAGCGGACAAGGGCATAGCCATACAGGCCACTATAACGTATGTTCCACTGAACATCACGGAGAAACTGAGATTCAACTTTGATGAGAACTCACTGTTGCGTCTATCTTAATACACGCACATTTCCTAACACATAAATATCGTTGTATATACTATGGCCACAACAGATAGACAGAACAGATTACTAGTAGCGGAAGATTGGAGAAAGATCTACCAGTCCTTCCAACAGGCTGATTTCAAATCATACGACTTCGAGACACTTAGAAGGACCATGGTGGCGTATCTGCGTGAAAACTACCCAGATGATTTCAATGATTTCGTTGAGAGTTCTGAGTACGTCGCTTTAATAGATCTAATTGCATACATATCACAGGCCCTAAGTTTCAGAGTTGATTTAAATGCTAGAGAAAATTTCCTTGAAACAGCGGAGAGAAGGAATTCAGTTCTCAGACTTGCTAGGCTGATCAACTACAACGCCAAGAGGAACCAACCAGCCACAGGCACGTTGAAGGTAGATTCGATATCTACGACACAGGATGTTGCAGACAGTTCAGGAACCAATCTAGCAAATTCAAATATTATTTGGAACGATAGTGCAAATTCAAATTACAGGGAACAATTCACGGCAATATTAAATGCGGCCAACCAGACGGGACAACTTTTTGGAAAACCAAGAGAGTCGGGAACCATAGGTGGCATAAGCACAGAAGTCTACACTTTAAGTTCTAACCAGCTGGACCTTCCAATATTTAAATTTTCAAAGTCGGTGGGAGGTATATCGAGAGGGTTCGAGATAGTGCCCAGCACAATAACAGATTCAGAATCGATCTACGAAGCATCACCGGTTCCTGGAACAGGCCTGACCTACACTTACAGATCAGACGGATCCGGAGACAGTTCGAACAACACAGGATTCTTCTTCCTGTTCAAGCAAGGGACTCTACAGCAGACAGACTTCACAGTGGACACGTCAGTGACCAACTACGTTAAATCGTTAGATGCCACGAACATCAACGACTCGGATGTTTGGCTTTACAAGTTAGACCAGTTCGGGCAGTTGTCGGAGTCTTGGACAAAGGTTCCATCACTATCAGGCAACAACGCAATTTACAATTCACTTTCCAAAGCGGAGAGGAACATCTTCAATGTGGTGACTAAAAATAACGATGCCGTTGACTTTGTGTTTGGTGATGGTAACTTCTCCAACATACCGTTGGGCAGTTTCAGGACGTACTACAGGATCAGTGACAACGACAAGTATGCGATACAGTCTTCGGACATGCAGAACGTACAGTTGACAGTTCCTTACACGGATGCCAATGGCGCACAACAGTCTCTGACCATGAGCATGAGTTTGAAAGCAAGTGTTTACAATGCGGCGGCAACGGAATCCAATAATTCAATCAAGGAGAAAGCACCACAGGTATACTATTCACAGAACAGGATGATCACAGCGGAAGACTACCAAGTTGTGCCCCTTTCTGCTTCGCAAGAAATTGTGAAAGTCAGATCTGTCAACAGATCCGCATCAGGCATATCGAGAGCAAAAGAGATTCTAGATCCAACTGGTGCATACTCGAACGTCAGCGTGTTCGCGGAAGACGGCATACTGTACAGGGAAGAGTCAACACAACAGTTCACATTCACGTTCAACAACCGTAGCGACATACAGTCGACCATAGATACATCTGTTGAAGCAAAATTGAAAGAGGCATACGCAAGGCAGTTCTACTATCTAAAATATGCTACCAAGTCTACTAGCACATTGTCTGCCACGTGGAATTCCACGACAACATCAACCAACACCAACACAGGTTACTTCACATCAGGTGGTGCATTGGTTACAGGAGATTTCGCAACGTCGAACATGAAGTTCGCCAAGGCAGGAGCATTGATCAAGTTCACTTCTCCAGACACTAGGAAATTCTTGAACGGCACATTGGTCACTTCGGGTACTGACAACGCAGAGGACAGGTCATGGGCCAAGATAGGTGCAGTGGTCGGCGATGGAGCCAACGGCGGAACGGGTAATTTAGAATCAGGGGTTGGACCAATAACACTCAGTAATATAGTCCCACAGGGATCGGTAATCAATTCAATCATTCCAAATTTCACAACGTCATTCTCAACAACCCTCGAAGCGGACTTGTTAGAGAGGATCGAGGCATACGAGGATTTTGGCCTGAGATACGATGTTGATTCTGAGACGTGGAAGGTGATCACATCGACTAACTTGTCAACAAGTGCAGTGTTTGATCTTGCTAATGCAGGGTCCACGACAAGCACGAATGCAGACACGAGTTGGTGGTTCAAGTTCACGAATAACGGGAACACTTACACAGTGCAGTACAGGAAACTGGACTACATTTTTGAATCTGCGTCACAGAACAAGTTCCACTATGATGTGGAAGAGAAGATTTACGACTACACCACAGGAAAAACGGTCAAGGACACAGTGAAACTACTAAAGACCAACAGTGTTGTTTCAACAGGCAACAGCGTAGGTTATCCTATAACTTGGCAGGTTGTGGACACAGTGACTGAAATAGATGGCTTCCAGGACAACAGGAAAGTCAAAGTTGGATTTTACGATGATGACGACGACGGTGTTGTTGACAACCCAGATATATTTGACATCATAATTGAACCTACTCTCTCAGAATCGACAAAATTTGTTTTCTACGAAAAATACACATCTTATGATAATATTGAAAGATACAGACCATACGCATCATCTAACTTCATTGTAGCAGAGAACGAAACAGACATTAACCTGAACTCGGCAAGTTACACAGATGAACAGTTATTTTACTTCTATGCATCTGATGAGGATGTTATTAAAAAATACAATTTAACTACAAATACACTTACTACCACCACTGACTACATAGCAAGGAAAGGTAGGAGTTCTTTATCATTCCAATACAAACATCATGCAGGGCAGGAGACAAGGATAGATCCCAGTGTGTCTAACCTCGTTGATGTGTATCTATTAGAGAGGACGTATGACAACCTTTTCAGAATTTATCTACAAGACGGGGGTGTGAAGCCATCAACGTCAACAGCAGACCAGCTGAGGATAAACTACTCGGGTAAATTGAACCCGTTGAAATCATTATCGGACCAAATCATCTACCATCCAGTGAAATACAGAATACTGTTCGGTACAAATGCAGACGAAGACTTACAAGCAACGTTCAAAGTTGTTAAAAATACAAAAACAAACGTCACAGACGCAGTGATAAAGACAAGGACTATTGCCGCTATCAACGAATTCTTCGCATTGGACAACTGGGATTTCGGAGACACTTTTTACTTTACAGAATTAGCCGCTTACGTACACAATCAACTTGCTCCGGATTTACTGACAGTAGTGATTGTGCCAAACCAGTCAGGACAAGAATTTGGGTCTTTGTTCCAACTTAACTCAGCGACAGACGAAATTTTTATCAGTGGGGCCACCGTTGATGATGTGTCGATAATAACAGCACTTGGAGCCAACCAATTGGCGACATCCGGTACTGTGGTCACATCTACATCAACTGCCACGAACAGTACGACAACAGGATCAGCAGTGTCAGGCTCTACTACAACAGGTTCCGGGTCAAGCACCGGCAGTAGTGGGTCAGGATACTAATGGCAGACAATCCCACAAATTCATCAACCAACAATGAAGTAGTCAAGCAAGATAGCAACGAGTACAGACGAACTGTGCAACACCTACCTGCTTTCTACAGGACAGACACAAACCAACGTTTTCTATCAAGCACGATGGATCCTTTGGTTCAGCAAGGATCCCTTGAGAGATTGGATGGATACATTGGTAGGCAGGATGCCTACACCAGAAATGTCAACGACAGGTACCTTACAGCCACTAGCAGGGATAGATTTGCATACCAGCTGGAACCAGCAGTAACGTACACAGATAGAGATACTACTTCTGTTAATCCAGAGGACCAGGTCAAATTTACGGGGACGTACGACGACTACATAAATCAGATCAAATACCTAGGCGGAAACACAAACAACCACGACAGACTCAACAAGGAGACTGTATACAGTTGGAACCCTGCCATAGACTACGACAAGTTAGTAAACTACAGGGAGTACTACTGGATGCCAACAGGGCCTGGATCTATGGAAATAGATTCGGTTGGACCTTCGGCTGTAGTTGAATACAGTGTGAAAAATAATATTCAAAAAGCCTATGAGTTCACGCACAGGGAAAATGAAGATAATCCCATACTGACACTTTACAGGGGTAACACATACAAGTTCGAAGTAAACGCCAAAGGACATCCGTTATGGATAATGACAGAACCATACAAGAGCAAGTTGTCAGCAGACGGATCGACCTCAACTGTGTTTGATACAGGTGTTACAAATAACGGTACAGATTACGGCACAGTGACGTTCACAGTGCCCACGACTGGCGCACCCGACACTTTATATTACCAGTGTGGCAACCATGATGCCATGTATGGTATACTGCAGATCAGAAACGCCAGCAGTACAACTGCTATAAATGTTGAAGATGATATAATAGGAGTCAAGAATTTCAGTCTAAGGACTTTAGATCTCTCAAACGGCATGAAGATTAAATTTACTAATTCCTTAGTGCCAACTGCGTACCAGGACAAAGAATACTACGTAGAAGGTGTTGGCGAAGCCATTACATTGACCGATGTTGACGATCTTATAACACCGGGCAGTTACGCCACCGAAACAACGATACTGTATGACCAAGTAGGCTATGATTCCAGACCGTATGCCAAGGCATTCTATACACCAGACACTAAAGATTACATAACAATCAAAAGAGATTCACAGGATCGTAACGCATGGTCAAGATACAACAGATGGTTCCACAAGTCCATAATCGAGGAAACAGCAAGGGTCGGTGGTTTCACTCCAACGTTGAACGAGGATGGCAGGGCCAAGAGGCCAATTATAGAATTTGATTCAGGACTAGCATTATACAATCACGGATTGGTAGCCAAGAAATCGGTCACACTTTATGATACTGTGACAACAGACGCATTCAGTAATGTGGTTGGACAGACAGGTTACATAGTAGATGGTTTACCACTGGCGGATGGAATGAGGATTGTGTTCGCGGCGGACACTGACACAATAGTGAAGAACAAGATATATGACGTAAATTTCGTTACTGCAGGAGGTTCAACGCAGGTCATTAATTTGACCGAGGCCTCTGATGCCACACCAACAAGTAATGATTCCATATTCATCGAATTTGGTACAGCAAACCAAGGTAAAACATTCTACTATGACAGTGCAACGTCATCGTTTGTGGAAGCACAGCAAAAGACAGGAGTGAACCAACAGCCGTTGTTCGCCATGTTCAACAACGACCACACTGCGTTCGATGACACGACGACATACCCAAATTCAACTTTCGCAGGAGCCAAGGTTTTTGCTTTTGCCACATCAGACACGGCAACAACGGACACGGTGCTTGGTATAAAGGTCAAGTACAACACAGTCAACAATGTGGGAGACATAGTTTTCGAGTCAGATCACACGTCAGGGACATTCACTTACAAGAGTGGTACACAGACGCTGACCGTGAATCTAGCAGAGGGACACTTACACTACACCACAGGAAGGGGTACACACAATTCAAGAGGTGCCTGGATAAAAAGGACCACAGACAGTAAACAGCGTGTGACCAGGACGATGATAGTTGATGCCACAGAGAAACAGTTGTTTCCAATAGACTTCTACAAGAACTCAGCGGATCTAACAGATTTGGAATTATCAGTGTCGGTTAACGGAGCAAGGAAATCACTTACAACAGATTACACACTGAAAACAGGAACCAAGAACAGATACGTCAAGTTCAACAAGGTTTTGTCAATTAACGATCAGATCCGGATAGCTGGATACAGCAGTGCCGATAAGTTGGCCAACAAAGGAATTTACGAGATACCAGAGAATCTAGCAACCAACAGTCTCAATCAACAGTTGGGAACGTTTACTTTTGGACAGGTACTAAACCATGTCAGGGACATATTTGATAAGAACCAAGAAGTTACAGGCACAATACCGGGAGTTTCTAATCTGCGAGACAAACCAGATGCGAGATTGAAAGGCGGGACTATACATCAGCATGAAGGATCACTACTTCCTGCCATATTCAACCTAGTAGATCAAGACGCTAACTTCGTCGCATCTATTGACTATGCGGGGCAGGAGTATGAAAAATGGTACAACGCATTCCTCACACATGCTATAGGAACAGCATACGAGGGAGTGGCAACGGACAGGGTTGACGAGATAATATCAGCGATCACGCCAGGCAGGAACAGCACATTTCCATTCTTCTATGAGGACATGATAGGGTGGGGAGAGAACGTTTCAACTAGATCATACACAGTGATGGGTGCGTCACAGACGGACTACGCACTGGATTCACAACACGATATCACAACACCTAGCAACAGGGCAGTGTATGTGTATCTAAATGACGTGCAATTATTATTAGGGACAGAATACACATTCAGCACAACAGACGACAGTGTGAAGATCATTAAAACACTTGCCGAAGGTGACAAGATTACAATCAAGGATTACGCAGACACCACAGGCAGTTATATGCCACCATCACCTACAAAACTCGGCATGTATCCAAAGTTCACACCCGAAACATTCACGGACACAACATATCTCACAGACACAGCAATGATCCGGAAACACGACGGCTCGATCATAAAGGCGTATGGCGACGAACGTGACGCCCTTGTTTTGGAACTTGAAAAGAGGATCTACAACAACATAAAAGTAACTTACGATTCAACTTTGGTGGATTTACACGATGTGTTGCCTAGTGCTTTCACGTCAACGGAATATACACTACAGGAAGTTGACAATGCGATGGGTGCCGACTTCTACCAGTGGGCGGGTCGTAACAATGTACAGTACATCAACAACACTGTGTTCACAGAAGGATCACCTTTCACGTACAACTATGCAAGATCAACAGGCAGATTGATAGATGAGAACCTACCAGGATACTGGAGGGGAATTTACAAATATTTCTATGACACGGATGCTCCACATGTTAGACCATGGGAGATGTTGGGTCATTCAGAGAAACCCACAGATTGGGACGCGACCTACGGAACAGCACCATACACATCTGGCAACACTGTGCTATGGAATGCAATAGCGACAGAGCCCGGTAGATACGGAAAACCGGACATAGCGAGCTACATTCCCGTTGATGCATCGGGAAATCTTTTAGATCCACTAGCGGCAGGACTTGTGGACAACTTTGACATCCCGGGAAGACAGAACGCATGGAAGTTTGGCGATCAAGCACCGGCTGAGACAGCCTGGAGGAGATCGAGTGCTTATCCGTTCACTGCGACAAAGACATTGGCACTGTCCAAACCGGCAAAGTTCTTTTCGAACTTATTTGACCCGTCTAGATTATCAACGAACGTGGCAGGGAACCAAGTATATTCAGAGACAGGTATTAGGAAAACCCTAGCAACAGCGAAATATCATTTAGAGACGGAGACGAATCTATCAACAGGTGTTACAACTAGATACCAGACAGCGGGGTACCAACCTTTTGTGATCAACTACTTGATCTCGAGGAACATGGATCCCAAGGCCTTCTACTATGACAAGATGAAGAACCTAACAGTGCAGATGGCTTACAAGCTGGGAGGGTTCACAGACAAGGACAATTTAAAAATACTGACAGATTCAGTATCGCCTGGATCGACATCAGGATCAAAATTCATACCAGATGAGAACTACAAGATACTGTTCAGGACATCTAATCCTGTAGAAAGTTTTGAATATTCGGGCGTGTTGATTGAAAAAAATACAGATGTCAGCAGTGACGGATCCACTGTATTGGGCGGATACAAGGTGTTAGGGTACAGCACAGTCAAACCATATTTTAAGTTCAACTATCCGGTCAATACCACGACTACCAATGCAGTGTCGGTACAAGGGTCAACGGTGATCAAACAGTATGGAACATACCAAGAAATCACACAGACCATACCATATGGATATGTGTTCAACACAATACAGGACGTGGCAGACTTCTTGTTTGGGTACGGCCACTGGTTGGAAGGTCAAGGATTCCGATTCAACAAGTTCTCGACAGAACTAAAGGAAACACTGAACTGGGCAAACGCTGTCAAGGAGTTCTTGTTCTGGACTACGCAGGAATGGTCACCGGGATCAGCGATAACAGTTTCACCAGCCGCGGACGGCTTCGAATTAGACACCAACAACAGTATTGTGGGTAGACTTAGGAATCTAGCAGGTGACTACTCGATATTGGATTCAGGAGGCAGAAAAATTGACATCAGAGAGATATCGACCAAGCGTATAGGCAAGACGTTCGAGTTGGGGATCAAGTCTGACACGGTAGGGCTATACAACATTGCTTTGAACACAGTGCAGAAGGAACACATACTGTTGTTTGACAACAGCACAGTGTTCGCAGACATCATATATGATCCGTTGACGGGATTCAGACAACAGAGATTGAAAATAGTCGGATGGAAGACGGCAGGGTGGAACGGTGACTACTACGCACCGGGCTTTGTATTTGATGCCGCACAGGTCACATACTGGTTGGCCAACACAGACTACAGAATAGGCGACAGTGTGGAATACCAAGGCAAGTTCTACGTGTCAAAGACAAATCACAACTCGGGAGCAATTTTCGAAACTGCAAATTGGACGCTCAAGGACAATAAGCCAGCACCACAACTCATACCAAACTTCGAGTACAAGATCGCACAGTTCAACGATTTCTACGAGTTAGAAACCAACAACTTTGACGATTCACAACAACAACTCGCACAGAGATTGACCGGGTATCAAAGCAGAGATTATCTAGAAAACTTATTCGTCAACGACATTTCGCAGTACAAGTTCTACCAAGGATACATCAGGGAGAAAGGTACACAGAATGCTATAGACAAAATCCTTAAGGCCAAGTACGAAGGTGAAGATATTTCATTGGAATTGTATCCAGAATGGATGGTCAGGACTGGAAATTTTGGTAACATGGATGCTGTAGAGAACATACAGCTCGTGTTAAAGGATAATAAAATAACAGCAAACCCTCAGAGCATTGAACTGCTGGACACACCAACTGATACTGTTGAATACGCAAGGTCGGAGGCCATACTCAAGGATAATTTCTACTACAAACCAGTGGAGTACACGGCGGCAAACACATTCAGCAGATTAGACTACAGCAAGGAAGGGATCAGCAGGGATAACGCACAGGTTTTCAAGACAGCAGGGTATCCGCAATTGACTCAGGTGCAACACACCGCTTTCAACGTAGGAGAGATAATGAACCTTGACATGAACGCTATTACGACCAACGATTTAATCTGGATTGCCAACAAGAGCAACAGAGATTGGGACGTGTTGAGGATCACCAGTGCGGGCTTCAAGATAGTTAACCTACATTTGATAAACGATACAACGCAATTGGAGATAACTTTTACAGGCTCACATGGATTGACAGCAGGCTCGACGACAACACTGGCCGATTACTTTGCAATTTCAAACAGTGAAGAATCCACATTGAACGGTGTGTATCAAGTTTCTGCAACGCCGGACCACAAGACTGTGATCATAGACTACACAGGTAATGTTGCTTTCATACCAGCACTGGAAGATGGGTCAACAGCGGACAGTTACGGCAACATATACAAATTCATATCTGTGAGACTGGCATCCATGGACAATGCGAACGACATATTGAACTATAATGATTACACCGACAAGAATGATGCAATAGACCAGCCAGGAGACAAGGTGTTCGCTGATGCGGACAGTGCCGGTCTGTGGCATGTGTACGAGAAACAAGATCCATACACACAGGTATCGGTATTATCACCAGACGCCAGCACTGCTGAACAGGAGTTTGGACACAGGATCGTGGCACGTAACGACGGAAGGACCATAGTTACGTCAGCACCAGGAAAAGGACAGGGAGAGATACACTTCCTATTCAGATCAACAACAACGGCAGGCACAGCACTACAGACACAATTAACAGCCACAATGACTGATAACGACGACAACACCAGCAGACTGGGAGAGTCACTGTCGATTAGCACAGATGAGAATTTCGTTGTTGCAGGAGCACCGTACACTAACGCGATAGGGGGAGATGGAAGCACAAGATTTTTAAACTCAGGCCTACTTAAAATTTATGTTTGGAATCCAAGCACGTTCAAGTATGGTATACTGAATACAATAACACCACCGACAGACGGCTCTAGTTCGAACGAAGATCTTAACTTCGGGTGGGAACATAAGATATCAGAGCCAGGAGTCTCGTCTGTTAGGACAACAGCCGACAAGTATTTGTTTGTATCAGCACCAGGACACGATAGCGATACAGGTAGGGTGTACATGTACACTTGGGAAGTTGGCGCAGATGGTTCAACCTATGATACCTGGACACAGGACTACACAATAGAAGCACCGGACGGTGGATCAGGACAGAGATTTGGTCACAGAATACAGGCCAACGACAACGGCGACATATTAGCAGTCAGTTCACTTGCACCAGGCAATGCCGGTAAGGTAGAGATTTTCGTAAAGACATCGCAGAGCAATGACGGGAGCTCACAGAATTCATTCGCACTAGCACAGACACTTACTGGTGTATCCAGTGACGGATCTTCACTGAACACGGCGTTTGGTGATTCGATAGCAATGAGCAAGGACGGCACCACTCTTATGATAGGAGCACCGGGCGTGGATGACGGCAGTACCAACCAGATAGATGGTGGAGCAATCTACTACTACAAGTGGAATGCTGATGAGTCGACAAACACGTACACATTGCAACAGACTTTGAAATCACCGGAAATACAGAACAACATGAAATTTGGCACAAGCCTTGGTATCGATCACTCAGGCACTAGGGTAGTGATAGGTGCAGAGAACTTTGCCACTGCTAGAGAAATGAAGCTTGATTTGGGTGAGACCACTTTTGATCTGCAGGACACAACGTTCGGTGACCTAAACACAGGATCGGGAGGTGCTTTCACAGCCACTATGTACAACACCAAGTTTGTTATTGATGACAAATTGGTATCAGACAGTATGTCGGAGAACGATGACTTCGGTCGTGGTGTATGTATGATCAACAACACAGTAATGGTAGGAGCACCTAAAGATGATGGCAACACGGGTGTTACTGATGATGGTACACTTACTTGTTTTGACCTGACAGTCAACGGAGAGTACGCTTGGAACAACATAGTGACGGAAACAGCATTGATCGACATAGAGAAATTAGGAAAAGTTTTTGAATTTGATAACAAGAACAAACAGATTAGGGATCACTACGAGCTCTATGATCCTGTCAAGGGCAGGATACTAGGAATAGCTGACAGGGAGATCAACATAAAAACAACATGGGATCCTGCAACTTACAACACAGGCACAAATGCCAACACCAAGACACCATGGGCAGAGAATCATGTGGGTGAGATTTGGTGGGATTTATCAACGGTCAAGTGGTTATGGTACGAGCAAGACACACAGGAGTACAAAAACAACCACTGGGGACAGACTTTCCCGGGATCCAGCATAGACATCTACGAATGGACAGAATCGAGATTGCTACCAAGTGAATGGAATAATAGATCAGAAGGCGCAGGACGTACACGTATAATATCAGGGACAGCACTTTACGGAGATAATTCGCAGTACACGGTGACGCAGAGATACGATTCTAGATTAGACAGGTTGGTCAACTTCTATTACTATTGGGTCAAAGGCACGACAACCATGCCTGCCAACAGTGCGGTCATGAGGAAGAACACAGCGGCATATGTCGCTAATCTGATACAGAACCCTAGTGGGTTTGGCTTCAAATACTACTCGGTGACCGATACAAATAAATTAATGATTAACAATGTTAATAATCTAGTCAATGACAACATTGTTTTAAATGTGGACATACGTACAAACACGTTCGAGGGAGATTCTCACAGTGTATGGAAATTAGTCAGGGAAGGAGACGCCGATTACAGACCAGGAAATAACATAGAGACACGTTGGTGGGATTCGTTGATAGGTAAGAATAGCACAGGTGATCTTGTTCCAGACCCAGACCTACCACTGAACGAGAGATACGGTAACAGCACAAGACCTAGACAGAGTTGGTACGTGGACAGATACAAGGCCCTAGAAGAAATAATAGACTACGCTAACACGGTTTTGAAAAAGAACCAGTTAGTCGGACAGATAAAATTAACTAATCTGAATGACAGTGAACCAGAGCCAACAGCACAGAGCTTGGAGTGGGACGCTTCTGTGGACACGTATGCTGATCTGACTTACATCAACACAGCGGACATATCGGGCACTACGAACTATCTGGTCAAGTCGGACGAGACCGCCAACAACTACTGGGCGATATACAACTGGGATGGCACAGAATTCACTAGGACAAAATTACAGACTTACGACACTTCTGGTTACTGGAGTTACACAGACTGGTATGGCACAGATCCTGCTATTCATCAGATGATACACAATGAAAACACTCCTATTGACAAACAAGTGACTTATGAATACGAGCTAGACACACTGGATCTTGCCATAGGAAAACACGTTAAGGTCACTAGTGCGGACACAGGTGGATGGAAACTGTTTATGAAGACGGCAGATGGGTACATAAATGTTGGTACAGAAAACGGAACGATCAGATTATCTACTAAATTATATGATTACTCACAAGACGCCTCCGGTTTCGCAGGTGATGATAACTTTGATGACAACTTCTTTGACCAAGAACCAAGCACAGAGACCAGGAAGGTATTAACAGCACTGAGGGATGACTTGTTTATAAACGATCTCGCAGTAGAATACAATACCTTGTTCTTCACTGGATTGAGGAAAGTGCTTTCGGAACAGACATACGTGGATTGGCTGTTCAAAACATCATTCATAAACGCTAAGAATTCAGTCAGGAAACTAGATCAGAGAAAAACATACACAACAGGCACAGACAGTTGGATAGAGAGCTACATCAACGAGGTCAAGCCTTTCCACACAAAGCTGAGGGAGTACAAACTGGGGTACGACAAACTAGAGACACAGGATGGATTGTTCACTGATTTTGACAATCCAACATTCTACGATGCCACGACAGGAAAGATCAGATCATTGAATGTGAACAGTGATACGGCCAAACTAACAGAATACCCATACCAGTTGTGGTATGACTACCACAAGAAATACGTTTCGTCTATAACAGTCAGCAAAGGTGGATCCGGCTACACCACACCCCCAACGGTCACGATAGTGGGAGGAACAGCGGGTTTGACAGGTCCATTCCAGATACTGGCAACAAGCTCAAGTGGAGCGACATCAGGCAGTTATGGTTACTTCTATCCATTGTTCACCAGTGAGGAACAAGCAAAGATATACGATTCACAGAACGGTGGAGCAGGGACAACGAACAACTACACGTTCGATGGTCACACAGGTACCTTCTATGGACCAAGCACCAGCATCACAGCTCAGACAACAATTTCGGGTGCATTCAAGATGTACACAACACCGACTACTACTGCGGCGACTGCCACGGCAACGGTTGTTGGTGGCACAGTAACAAAAATAACTGTAACAGGTGCTGGTGCAAACTACACTTCAACACCTATGGTGGTATTGACGGGTGGTGCATCTGATGGATCAACTCCGTCTGACACTGCCAGAGCATACACGAACCTAGGCAATGATCTTGTTAGGGACATAAACACAACAATAAAATTTGATAGGGTTTCTAGCACATCGAGGGTAGTTGATTGGACAGCATTGACTAGCTATGCGTACAATGATCTGCTTAGGTACAAAAATCAGCTTTACAAAGTGACCAATGCCTTCACAGCAACCACAGTGTTTGATGACAACATAGGAAGTGTGTACAAAGTGTACGGAGATGAATCAGGATTAACATCCGCGGACAGGACCAAAGGTTTCTACACACCAGGTTCAGGAATGCCAGGCAATGAACTGTCACAGGTGATGTCAGGGGTTGACTACGGTGGAACAATGGTAACAGGATTATTATTCTCACAGGAACAAGGGTGGGACAAATCTGGTTGGTATGATTTCCCATGGGACAACTACGGGGACTCTAGAGTCAAGGCATTCAGGGCAGACGGGTCGACAGCGGCGTACACATTTGACATAGCACCTACAAGTAGTGAAGTGTATCAAGTGTATCTAACACAAGACGACAGTTCAAGGAAAAAACTATCAGACGTGATCAGAGGTGATGGGTCTACAGTGACTTTCACTGTAAGCGAAACACCAGAAGCAAACGCATTGGTAGAATTTATACCTTTCGATGACGACGGTGTGCTAACACCAACAGATGACAGGACACTGGACTCTATAGTGCAGGGCGGACTTTTTGGGTCAGCACTGGGACACGCACCGAGTGACATCATATTGGAAGGTGATGATTTTATATCACCAGACACTAGCTACGCACCAGAAGAGACAGTTCCAGGACAAATGTTTGACACACTAGACATAAAAGTTTACACATCTCCAGAATCAGGAGTACCGTTTATATCTGAGAAGAATCACAGAGTTGAAGGTTCCACAACAACATTCAGCATTGGTGACTATCCAGGTACATTGGGATCGGTAACAGTTTCTGTAAACGGTGTGGTTAAAAAATTAACAACGGACTACACGATCAATGTCGCTAATAAGACAATAACATTCGGCACTGCACCTGCAGAGTATTCAATTGTGTCAACAAAAGTTTTTGCAATAAGTGGAGAGAATTATAGGGTATTGGACCAGTACACAGGAGACGGAAGCACAGTTACGTTCACAACCTCGACGAGGGGTGAATTCAATTTAGATTCAACTGTGTCTGACATGTACATAACAGTTGATGGTGTGCCAACAACAGCATTCTCGACTACAACAACTGCTAATACGGTGACAGTAACATTCAACTCTGCTCCGGCGGCAGATGCATTTGTACAGATCGCAGGGTTCAACAAATCTGCATCAAGCACACGGAGTTTTGCTAGTATTAGGAATCAAGCAATAACATATGATGGTAGCACAGACAGATACACTCTAACTTACCCACCTGGATCTATAGGACCGTTCTCAGGACTGACGATGATAGAAGCAAATGGGAAAGTTCTAAGAGGTCCGGACATCAGTTACTATCTGGGAGACGGAACTACTGTTAGCTATGGCTTCAATCCACTGTCAACTGTTGGCTACGTAGCACACACGACAGATATATCAACAGACACGTCAGACACAATTACTATGACAGCGGACCTAGAGTTTGACTTCAAACGGTTAGGAGAGGATTCAACAATAGATCCTATAAAGGTCATTACGAGTGCTTCGCAGATACAGATACATGTGAATGGGGTACAGCAGATTCTGAATACCGACTACACGGTCGATCTAGGAAACGGAGTGAACACAGCTGACATATCAACACAGACAGCTGATTTATCAACAACAACAACAGATAGAGCAGGACAACCAGATCAGGTTATTTTTGTCACTGCACCGGCAAGCACAGACTTGATTGCTATAACAACATTGACAGGTTACCAGTACTACAATGAAGGGGCAGACATAATATTAGACCAAACACGGTTGGCATCGGATGGTCAGCCACTGACCGCAAACGACGTGTTATCAGTGACGACATTCAACAATGCACTTGGCATGAAACAGAGAAGAGAAGTTTTAGAAGGACAACCAGATAACGTGTTCCACTTGAGATTCAAGCCACTGAATGCCACGTACACCTACGTTTGGTTGAATGGTAAACAATTGATACAAAACTATGACTACACACTGAACGGTAACATAATCACGGTATTGAACACGACAATAACGGTGTCGGACAGACTGGACGTGCTGTACTTCGCATTGGATTCAGCGATAGGAGGCACAGGATTTAGGATATTCAAAGACATGTTGAACAGGACTTTCTACAAACGTATCAGTAAAACATCAACAACGGAATTGGTTGATGACTTGACCGATACAATAAAAACTTTACAAGTCAAGGATGGGACTGCATTACAAGAACCGGACGCATCAAACAACATGCCGGGCGTTGTCTTTGTAGACAAAGAAAGAATAGAATATTTTACCAAGAACGGAAACACGTTGGGACAACTAAAACGTGGAACACTTGGAACAGGAATTAAGGACCATAGCGATGGCACACTAGTGGTAGATGCCAGCGGAACTCAAACTATACCTTATGCAGACACAGTATACACTAACACCTTCACAGGTGATGGTAGTACGGCAGTGTTTGCACTATCACAAACCCCGGCTTCCGCTAGTGAGTTAGACATATTCATTGGTGGCCAACGATTGTTGCTTACTAGCGAGGACGGATCAACTATTAACTACTCTGTGTCAGGATCTGCAGTGACTTTAAGCACTTTTCCAGCATCGGGAACACAGGTTAAAATCTTACACAAGAGAGGACAGGTATGGTACACGGCATTAGATGGTAATCCAGCGGATGGCAAGGGATTACAGGCTTCTACTACTCAACAGGCTAAATTCATAGCTAACGAACCAACAAACTCACCTGAATAAATACACTAGATGACACAGAACGATAAACCCACAGAAGCAAAACAAGAAGACAAAAAGCCCCAGGATAACACAGGTGTTATGATGACGGGGCATATCAAGATTTCAGACCCAGAGACGGGTGAGGTTATCGTAGACAAGAGGAATGCGATACACTACGAGAACATGTCCCAGGCACTGGCCAATTCATTGGCAAACAAGAGCACGGGATTCGTACACGAGATAGCACTGGGTAACGGTGGTACTAGCGTGGACCCAACAGGCATAATCACATACCTTACTCCAAATTCAACAGGTACTAATGCCGCATTGTACAACCAAACTTATTACAAAGTGGTGGATGACAACTCTGCAACCAACAAAGACACCACAAGGAACAAGATGGAAGTCAGACACACGGCGGGCAACAAGTACACTGACATTGTTGTGACTTGCACCCTGGACTACGGTGAGCCTACAGGACAGGCGGCGTTCGACAACACGACGGATTTCAATGGTGATTATGTGTTTGATGAACTAGGATTGAAAAGCTGGGAAGGAACAGAGAACGGATCAACAAACAAACTGTTGACACACGTTATATTCCACCCGGTTCAGAAATCTCTAAACAGACTGATACAAATTGATTACACTTTAAGGATTCAGAGTTTAACAACATTCACTGAGACTAGTTCAACAGCACTGTCAACATCCAACACAGTGAGTGGAACGACATCAGGTAGTAACACAGGATACTAATGGCATACACGGTAAACAAAACCAATAGTGCGGCATCACCCAACCAGTACACAGTACAGGATGGAGTTTTAAACACACAGACTGACTTAAATTTTATTGGAAAAGGATACGCAGGTTACGGAGAAGTAATCGCAGAGAACTTCCTGCACTTGATGGAAAACTTTGCAAACACTTCAGCACCTACTAAACCTATCACAGGACAACTTTGGTGGGATAGCACAAACAATAAATTACAAGTATACAACGGAACTAGGTTTCAAACAGCGGGCGGAAGTGCACCATACCAATCTGAAGCACCCGACAATTTGGCCGCAGGAGATATTTGGATAGACTCAGACACAGGGCAGATGTATTACTACAGCGGAACAGCATCTGTATTGGTAGGACCACCCAGTTCTACAGGAACAACAAGCGGTTTCACATTTGATGCGATACTAGATTCAGCAGACGCAAGTCAGAACATTACGAAACTATTCAATGATGGGAATCTCATAGCGATCATATCTGAGGACACTTTCACACCAAAGACTACTTTATCAGGTTTCGCAACAATCAAGAAAGGTATCACACTGACAACTGCTATAGCTGATGTCAAGTTCCAAGGCACAGCAACAGATTCAGATGCACTGGGTGGAGTGACGGCGGCTAACTT
>Ga0209192_10001491_pt1 | contig 18580 bp, 20 predicted proteins | sample ArcticOcean_MG_C_11_FD_187433 | JGI IMG/M metagenome (GOLD analysis project Ga0209192, IMG submission 187433) | Marine microbial communities from western Arctic Ocean - ArcticOcean_MG_CB2_154 (SPAdes) (version 2) | ecosystem: Environmental > Aquatic > Marine > Oceanic | place: Arctic Ocean... | reverse complement strand
AGTGACAATAGAACTCTTGAGATAGGATCAATAAACTTCTGCATAACCTTAATTCCTTACTTTTTTTAATTAATTTGAATCATGCCTTGTAATTATGTTGGTCGCAACCCCTAAACAAAAATAAACTATAAGGCTGCTCCATCTTTTATTAATTTTTTTAATATTTTTTTTACTGGTGCGGGATACGCTCCCTCTTCAATTTTATCTTTATCATGCCAGACCCCCCCTCGAAAACCTTCCTTACTTTTTAGATCTTTTACTTTTATATGCTGATAATGCATTTGAAGTTTATAGTGAGTAAAAACAGAAGTCATGACTCCATTATCTAATAATCTGAAATCACTAATTTCGAGATTATTAGAAACCCACTGTTTAATATCCAACTCCTCTTTAAATTCTAGAAATGACCAAAGCCCACCCCATATTCCTTTTTTTGGCTTCTTAATAAATAAGAATTTTGATTTACTTTGAACAATATAAAAATAAGATACTTCGGTTAACTTTTCTTTTTTTGGCTTTGACGCTGGGATAATATTAGTCCATTTGTGTAAAAAACTTTTACAACTATTATTGATAGGGCATTGTGAACACATTGGTTCTTTTTTAACACAGATTGTCGCTCCTAAATCCATAAGGGCTTGGTTATAATTTCCAAATTTACTTTCAGGTAAATTTTTTTCTGCTATATCCCATAATTTTTTCTCAACGGAAATAACACCTGCCCAATCTTTAATGCCATAAAGTCGAGTGAAAACTCGTTTAACGTTACCATCTAATATTGGTGTTTTTTGATTAAATGCGAGAGAGCAAATTGCCCCCGCGGTAGAACGTCCTATTCCTGGAAGTGATAATAAATCAGTAAGTTTTGTTGGAAATTTATCTTGAAATTTACTATGAATTATTTTTGCACTTTCATGTAAATTTCTAGCTCTCGCATAATAACCTAAGCCACTCCATAGCTTCATAACATTATCATCATCAGCCAATGCCAAACTTTTTACATTTGGAAAGATTATTATAAATTTTCGATAGTATGGTAATACAGTTTTAACTTGGGTTTGTTGCAACATCACTTCGGATATCCATATAAGATATGGATTTTTTGTTTCTTGCCAAGGTAAGTTATTCCGACCAAACTTTTTTTGCCAAGGAATAAGTTGATCCGAAATTAAACTCATTGGATGAACTGAGGAGCCCATTCTGGTAAATGTTGCATACCTTCTGAGCCAAGATAATATAATCCATAAGCAAATAAAATAAAATATAGAATTGAGAATATTATCCAAAAAATTGCTACCACAATAAAAATCCCATCTTTTTCAAATTGTGCAATTGTGGCAAATAATATCGCCAGCCCGGGGAAAAAATTATTTAATGGCAATAACATTGCAAAAGGGATTGCCATTAATAAGCCGCCTAAAATAAAAATCCCGCCTTCAAACTTAGTTCCTGTTTCATTTGAAACAAAATAAAGTAATCTAGGCTTAGTAATTTTTTTTACCCAATAAATTATAAAAATACAAACTTTTGTAATCCATTTCCAACTTTTATTTCCAGGAGTAATGACCAAGAGTCTCTCGGGTAAAATAGGAAATGGCTTTCTTTGCAAAAGTTGCATCCCTAAAGCTGCGATAGTTAATCCTCCAATAACACTTAGGGGGCCTACTGGAAAAGGCTGCATAAATGGAAGTACTAAAATTAATGCAATAAGAGAAAAGCCAAAGTGATCTAATTCTGAAAGAGCTTTCTTAATAGATATTGGATTACTTTCCGAAAGCTTTTCAATTTTTTTTAAAATTGGAATTAAATTTTGATAATCTTTCATTTAAATCTTTAAAGAAAATAATAAATAGTTAAACAACCAACGATGATTCTATACCAACCAAATGCAACAAATGTATTGTGTGCCACAAACCAAATAAAAATCTTAATTATTAAGTAAGAGCTGAAAAAGGCAGTAATAAAACCTATTACAAATACTGGAATATCACTTTTATTTAGAATATCAATATTTGAATATAAATCGAAAACAGATGCCGCAAAAATAATTGGAATGGCTAAGAAAAATGAAAATTCCGTTGCAGTTTTTCTATCTAATCCACCTATAAGCCCCCCCATAATTGTTGAGGCAGCTCGAGATATTCCTGGAATTAAAGAAAAGCACTGCGCTATTCCAATAATCAGTGCTTGTTTATTGCTAATCTTATCAACGTTAACTTTAGGTCTATTTGGTAATTTTTTCTCAATAATAATCATAAGAATTCCACCGACTACTAATGCAATTCCAACTACAATGGGATTAAATAGATATAGCTTAATCAGACTGTGAAGAAAGAAGCCTAGTATTGCTGCCGGAATAAATGCAATAATCAAATTTTTCGTAAAAACTTGAGCAATTTTATCTGTTTGAATACCAATAAAAGTATCTACAATCTTTTTTCTGTACTCTACCACCACAGCAAGGATTGCGCCGAGTTGGATAAAGATCTCGAATACTTTGCTAGAAGGATGTACAAATCCCAAAAGTTCAGCACCAATTATTAGATGCCCAGTCGAGCTAACAGGAAGAAATTCTGTTACGCCTTCAATAATTCCTAATAAAAATGCAGCCCATAAAAGATAAAAGTCCATTGGTTAATTATACTTTTTGATAGACTTTTGAGCCTTTCTTCACAAATTCAATTGATTTTTCTTCCATTCCTTTTTGCAACGCTTCTTGATCTGTGACCCCTTTTTTCTTGGCGTAATCTCTTACGTCTTGTGAAATTTTCATAGAACAGAAATGCGGTCCACACATAGAACAGAAATGAGCTTGTTTAGCCCCTTCTTGTGGCAAGGTTTCATCATGAAATTCTTTTGCTTTTTCTGGGTCAAGACCAAGATTAAACTGATCATTCCATCTAAATTCAAAACGTGCCTTAGACAATGCATTGTCTCGGATTTGAGCTCCGGGATGACCTTTTGCTAAGTCAGCTGCATGCGCAGCAATTTTATAAGTAATAATTCCCACCCTTACATCTTCTTTTTCAGGCAATCCTAAATGTTCTTTTGGTGTAACGTAGCACAACATTGCACAGCCATACCAACCAATCATAGCAGCACCAATTCCAGAAGTAATATGATCATAACCTGGTGCAATATCAGTAGTTAAAGGCCCTAATGTATAAAAAGGCGCTTCATCACAGTGCTCTAACTGGAGGTCCATATTTTCTTTTATGAGATGCATAGGAACATGGCCCGGGCCTTCAATCATTACTTGAACATCGTGCTTCCAAGCAACCTTCGTTAACTCACCTAAAGTTTTTAATTCAGCGAATTGTGCTTCATCATTTGCGTCGTAAATAGAACCTGGCCGCAGTCCATCCCCTAGGCTAAAGCTAACATCGTAGGCTTTCATAATTTCACATATTTCTTCAAAATGTGTAAAAAGGAATGATTCTTCATGGTGCGCGAGGCACCAGCTAGCCATAATAGAACCACCTCGACTTACAATACCTGTCATTCGTTTTGCTGTCATTGGAATATAAGCTAATCTCACACCTGCATGAATAGTAAAATAATCGACACCTTGCTCAGCTTGCTCAATAAGAGTGTCTTTAAATATTTCCCAAGTTAAATCTTCAGCCTTACCATTAACCTTTTCTAATGCTTGATAAATAGGAACAGTACCAATAGGAACAGGGCTGTTTCTTATAATCCATTCACGCGTTTCATGAATATTTTTTCCAGTTGAAAGGTCCATCACATTGTCAGCACCCCATCTGGTTCCCCACACCATTTTTTCAACTTCTTCACTGATGCTTGAGCCTAATGCTGAGTTACCAATGTTGGCATTTATTTTAACTAAGAAATTACGTCCAATAATCATAGGTTCGGTTTCTGGATGATTAATGTTAGCAGGAATAATTGCACGGCCTTTAGCCACCTCATCCCTCACAAATTCAGGTGTAATTTTATTTGGAATTTGAGCGCCATGATTTTGTCCTGGATGTTGAGTTTGAATTGTATCTGACAACCCTTCCCGTATCTGATTTTCTCTAATAGCAATATATTCCATCTCCGGGGTAATAATCCCTTTTCTAGCATAATGCATCTGGGAAACATTTTTACCTGGCTTTGCTCTTCTTGGCTTGCGAAGAAGATTAAAGCGCATTTTTTCCAGCTCTGGATCCATTTTTCTTTGTTGGCCATAAGCTGATGTTGGGCCATCTAGTATCTCGGTATCTTGTCGGTCTTCAATCCATTTTGTTTTTAAAGGGGGCAAACCATTCTGAATATTAATATCATATTTTGGATCAGTATAAGGTCCTGATGTATCGTATACTAAAACAGGTGCATTCTTCTCTGCACCGAATTCAGATGGCGTATCTGAAATACTAATCTCCCTAAAAGGCACCTGGATATCCGGAGTTGACCCTTGTATGTAGATTTTTTTTGAATTAGCGAATGGTTTTAACGCATCGTCGTCAAGCTGAGCATCCTTACCTATGAATTGATCTATATTTTTTTTTAGTGCTTTATCTGTTGCATTCATTTAGAACTCCTATTTGAACGTAAGGAGCATTTAAAATGCTTTCCCTACGGCGGCATTACCCACATCAGGTTCGAAGGGTATTTCTCACTATTTTTTTAATTAATAGACCCCTAGCAGTGCTTTATAGACTATTCGAATATCAGTAAATGTGCAAGTGAATCTATACATAATAAGAGAGCAGATAGAAATAGTCGTATTTAACTTGCCCCTCTAATATATAATTTAACTATGAAGACGAACCTTATTAAAAACATTTACTCCAATAACTTCACAAAAAATTCTTTACTAAATAGATTTATGCTTTAAAAGTCAAATGCAAATTATTTTTAATATCAAAATTTTATTACAGCGACTTTTATTAGCTATAGTGTTTGCTATTGGGCTATTCAACCCAATTGCTTATGCACAGGAAACCATAGATTTAATTTCACTATACCAAGAAGCCTTACGAAATGATTCATTACTTTCTTCTGCTCGCTTTCAAAATCAAGCAGCACAAGAATTAGTTAAACAAGGGAAATCTTTATTCCTACCAAGCATCACTATGAATGCAAGTTTTGATAAACAAAATAAAGAAAGAAAATTCTTAACTCCGTCTCTGCCAAGCAACGATTTGTTATCAGGAAAGAAGTCAAATTATAAAACATATGATTACGGCGTTACACTTAAGCAGCCTTTATTTGACTATTCTGCTTATGCTGAATATAAAAAAATCTTAGCCCAAACCAGCCTTTCTGATAAACAACTTATTAAAACACAGCAAGATTTAATCTTTCGAATTTCCAAAGCCTATTTTGAGACATTGCTAGCAAAAGATCAGGTAGATTTGTTGCAGTACCAACGAGCAGCTATTCAAGAGCAATTGTCTAAATCTAAAGCACAATTTGAAGCTGGACTCATTTCAGTTACAGACATAAATGAAGCAAAAACAAAAAAAGCCCTCATAGAGGCACAACAAATTAGTGCCATACAAAAATTAAAAATTAAAAAAAGAGAAATACAAATAATTACTGGAAAATTACCAGGCAAACTAACGCCACTCAATCCGGTCATTACATTTACAGGAATTGATAATTTAGCAGATGATTGGATTAGGATTGCTCAAGAAAATAATCTGGAACTTCAAATAAAAAAAGATGAAATCAAAATTGCAGAAAGTGAAATTGACTCTAGGCGGTCGGGACATTATCCAACTATAGATGCTATTGCCTCTCGATCTAGAAATTGGGACAAAGGTGGTTATCCTTATGGAGCAACCAAGAACGAAGGGATGAGAAGCTATTCGGATACCATTGGCGTAGAAATTAGTATTCCAATTTTTTCAGGAGGAATGACAAGTTCCAGAGTTAGAGAAGCAGTCTTACTTAAGAGTAAATTAGAGGAGGATCAAGATTACCTTAAAAAAGGAATTGAACTTAAGGTAAGAGATTATTATTTAAGTCTTCAAACTAACTTCGCTGAGATAAAAGCCTACCAACAAGCTATGGAAGCATCAATGCTTCAATTAGAATCAACCCAATTAGGGTTTGAGGAAGGCTTAAGGAATAGTGTCGAAGTTTTGGATGCACAACAAATACTGTTTAATGCTAAATTAAATACGCTAGAAGCGCGTTATAATTACATAATGAATTTCATAAATTTAAAATTATCAGTCGGAATGTTATCTATTGCAGATCTAGATGAAATTAATCAATATTTAATGGCGAGCTAAATATGATTGCTCTTACAGAAAAAAGCCAATTAGTCATAATTGATATGCAAGAAAAATTATCAGCAGCCATGCCCAAAGAAGTGATGAATAAAATTATTAGGCGTTGTGAATTATTAATAACAGTTGCTAATGAATTAAATATTTCACAAATTTGTACTGAACAATATCCAAAAGGACTTGGGCATACATTAAGCTCAATGATGCCTTTCTTATCTGAAGCAAAGTTTGTTGAAAAAAATGTTTTTGCATGTACAGACGAGCCAATTTTTCTAAGGTACCTAATTAAAACGCGTCCTCAAATATTTTTAATGGGAATGGAAGCTCATATTTGTGTTTTACAAACTGCGCTTGGATTAATTAGATCAGGGAAACAGGTATTTATTATCGAAGATGCAATAGTTTCAAGAAATATTTCAAATAAACAAAATGCTTTAAACAGGCTGAGAGAGGCAGGGTGCTTTATTACCAATACTGAATCAGTAGTATTCGAATGGTTAAAAACTTCTGATAATGAGACTTTTAAAAAAATTGCTCCATTAATTAAAGGTATTGATTAACCAATCTGACAATTTTTTCAGTCCCTCCAGATGATTTCTTTATATATTTTCGAGCATTTCGAAGTATGTCCTGATTTACTTGCCCCTCATTTAGTAAATTTTTTATAATCTTCTCTAATTCAGCTATATTTTTAAATCTAAAAATCGCGTTATGCTCTTCAGCAACGCTAACCATCTCTTTAAAATTATAAATTGATGGGCCAACTGCAGTTTGTATATTCGAACTCATCGGCTCAATAGGATTCTGGCCGCCATAATCTAGAATACTCCCTCCAATAACAGCCAACGTTGCTAGTCCATAAAGCTCATAAAGCTCTCCCATGGTGTCGCCAAGAATATATTTTGGTGTTTTTCTTATCTTTCCCAACTTACTTTTTCTTACAATTGGTAAATTCTGTAACTGAAAAACTTTTTCAACTTCATCAAATCGTTCTGGATGCCTAGGAACTATAACTAAAATTAATTTTTTATTATTTAATTTTTCCACAAGCTTTAAAAGAATTTTTTCTTCGCCGGGCCTTGTACTTCCTGCTACCAAAATAAAATGGTTAGAAACTTTTAATTGTTTTTTTAATTGGTTTATTTTCTTTCGTGTCCCAGTAGGAGGCCTAGAATCAAACTTAATATTTTCCATTATTTCAATATTTGCTTTTGTAAGCTCGCTAAAATTAACTACATCTTCTTTAGCTCTCACATAAATTGAATCTAACTGCAATAATCCGGAGTTAATAAATTTTTTAAAAGGTAAATATTTATTTAAGGATTTTCTTGACAGTCGTGCGTTAATCAAATGCAGCGGAATATTATTTAACCTACATTGATTTATTAAGTTAAACCATAACTCTGTTTCAAGAATTAAACCTATTTTAGGTTTATAGAAAGATAAAAATCTTTTACCGGCTCCTTTGGTATCATAAGGCAAATAAGTGCGATGAATTCTTTGATTGTTAGGTAATTTAGTATTTCGCCCTGTTAAAGTCCCATGACTAATAAGAAAATATGTCTTGGGATGTCGTTTTAATAAAATTTCAATGAGATTGACAATGGCTTTGGTCTCACCAACAGAAACGCAGTGAAACCAGACTGTTTGTCTAGAGTTCCATATAGAGCTTCTTTTTTTGGGATATAAAGCAAAACGTTCATTTAAATTTTCTAAATGAATCGGGCTTATCAATGCTCGATAAAAAAGTTTTACCAGAGCAAAAGGTACAAGACAGATAATTATAATTTCATAGATTAAAATATACATGTTGTAATTTTCTCACAATGTGAAATTTATTTTTTATTTTTTATTTTTTACCAATCAATTGTTAAATATAGCGTATATAATTTTTGTGCAAAATGTAATTCAAAAATTTCTGGTCTTTTGTCAAAATAACTCTTGACCAAACACAACCAGATGTTAAAATTTTTTTAATTAGCACAATATGTAGTGGTTTTATTTTTAAAGCCTTTTTTCAAGAAATAGTGCTCCAAACCGTAAAAAATAGGAGAAATAAATGCTCAATGCAGTTCCATCAGAGTCTACACAGGAAGACCCTGAAGACAAAAAGATACCTTTTCAATCTGTTTCAGAAGATATTTGGGACAAAAAATATAGGTTAAAATCAAAAAAAGGTGACTTTATTGATAAAGACATCAATGGAACTTATGCAAGAGTAGCTAAAGCCCTAGCTGATGTGGAAGAGCCTAAAAATAGAGAATTATGGCACAAAGAATTTTTATGGGCCTTACAAAATGGCGCAATCCCTGCAGGACGTATTACCTCAAACGCTGGCGCACTTGATCACAAACCAGCAACAAGCACCATTAATTGTACTGTTTCTGGAGTAATTGAAGATAGCATGACCGATATACTTGATAAGGTCCATGAGGCAGGATTAACTTTAAAAGCTGGGTGTGGAATTGGATATGAATACTCAACCCTAAGACCAAAAGGAGCGTTCGTTGCAGGTGCGGGGGCATACACAAGTGGCCCGCTTTCATTTATGGATATATACGATCGTATGTGCTTTACAGTTTCTAGTGCTGGTGGTCGACGTGGAGCACAAATGGCAACATTTGATATTGCTCACCCTGATGTTACTGATTTCATTAAAGCAAAGAGAGAAGATGGTCGCCTGAGACAATTCAATTTGTCTTGCCTGATTACAAAAGATTTTATGGAGGCAGTTAAATCAGATTCGGATTGGAAACTTGCTTTTCCAGTTACAGAAAAAGAAGTAAAAGAAGATGTCTTAGATTTATCAGACCCCCAAAAAATAGTTTGGAAAAATTGGCCTGTAAAAGGAAAATATTTAACTGAAACAGAAGGTGCTAACGCAGGAAAAGTTGCTTGTCGTGTTTATAAAATAATTAAAGCTCAACGTGTTTGGGACATCATCATGTCATCTACTTATGATTATGCTGAACCAGGGTTTATTCTTGTTGATCGCGTTAATGAAATGAATAATAACTGGTTTTGTGAAGATATTAGAGCTACTAATCCTTGTGGCGAACAACCTTTACCTCCATATGGTTCATGTCTTCTGGGGTCAATTAATTTAACAAAATTTGTTAATCATCCCTTTACTGATAAAGCATCTTTTGACTGGGATAAATATAAAAAAGTAATAAGTACTTTTACCCGAATGCTTGATAATGTTGTTGAAATTAATGGCTTACCTCTTGAAAAACAAAGGGCTGAAATCTTCAGAAAGCGTCGTCATGGCATGGGTTATTTAGGGCTAGGTTCCTCACTAAGTATGATGCAGATGGTCTATGGGGATGATGAATCAATCAAATTCACAGAAGAAGTAACAAAAATTTTAGCTCAAATAGGCTGGGAAGTTGGAATCGAATTGGCAAAAGAAAAAGGAACAGCTCCAATAATGGATGAGGAGTTTGAAGTTAATGCCGAAATGCTAGCAATCCGTCCAGAAATGAAAAAAGACGGTCATAAAATTGGCGATAAAGTAAAAGGGAAAGTGCTTTTAGGAAGATATAGCCGCTATATGCAACAATTTCCGAAAAAACTTCAAGATCAGATTGCAGAATCTGGTGTTCGCTTTACTCACCATAGCTCAATTGCCCCAACTGGTACCATCTCTTTATCATTAGCAAATAATGCAAGTAACGGTATCGAGCCTTCTTTCGCCCATCACTATAGCCGCAATGTGATTAGGGAAGGTAAAAAAAGTAAAGAGAAAGTAGATGTATTTTCTTTTGAGCTTTTAGCATATCGCCACCTTATAAATCAAAAAGCTATGCCATTTTCAGATAAAGAAGATGAAAAATTACCAGAATATTTTATCGATTCTTCTACCATTAAAGCAAAAGCTCATGTGGATATACAAGCCGCCTCTCAAAAGTGGATTGATAGTTCAATTTCCAAAACGATCAATGTCCCTACTGACTATGATTATGAAGATTTTAAAAATATATATTTGTATGCGTATGAAAAAGGCCTTAAAGGCTGCACAACATTTAGATTTAATCCTGAAGCTTTCCAAGGTGTTTTAGTAACTGAAAAAGATTTAGAGGAAACAACATACCAATTCACTTTAGATGACGGTGCAAAAATTGAAGTGAAAGGAAATGAAGAGATTGAATATGATGGGGAAACTCATTCAGCAGCAAACTTATACGATGCTTTAAAAGAAGGTTACTACGGAAAATTCTAAGGGTTAATAAAAATGGCAGTAAAAATTAATAAAAAGATTGTGAGTTATAGTGTTCTCGATAAAGACGGAGCAAAGGAAGAGAAAGCTAAGCCAGCTGAAATATTTCAGCTAGGTGATCCACTAAGTAGGCCTGATCAAATTACGGGCTCAACCTATAAGGTAAAAACTCCAGTAACAGAGCATGCGCTTTATATCACCATCAATGATGTTTTAATGAATGAAGGAACCAAACAAGAGCATCGAAGACCTTTTGAAATATTTGTTAATTCTAAAAATATGGAGCATTTTCAATGGATCGTTGCTTTGACGCGAGTTATGTCTGCAGTCTTTAGGAAGGGTGGCGATATAACTTTTCTTGTAGAAGAGTTAGGGAGTGTATTTGATCCAAACGGTGGCTACTATAAAAAAGGTGGCAGGTATGTTCCAAGTCTAGTAGCTGAACTAGGGCAAGTTGTTGAGCAACATTTAATCAACATTGGCATGCTAAAACAACAAGTACCAGATGAACACCAACAAAATTTAATTGATGAAAAGAAAGCAAGCTTTGTTAAAAGCAACCCGGATGGTTTAGATTTAGATACTGGCTTCCCTAATGGCTCTCAATTATGCAAAAAATGTAATGTTAAGGCATCTATCATGATGGATGGATGTTTAACTTGTTTAAATTGTGGTGAAAGTAAATGTGGTTAGCTTAATATGAACTAAGGCAATAATTTAGACTCTATTAAGTCAATTCCCTTTTTAAGAGCTAAAGTGCTTTATGAAAAACTTTTTATTTCTTCTCTTGTTTTTTTCTTTCTGCATATCTGCAACTCCTACTCCGGAATTATTATTCAAAATAAATAGATCGGTTGTTAAAGTTAACGTCTCAAACAAAGAAGGTAATCACGGCGTTGGATCTGGTGTTGTAGTTAAAAAAGACCATATTGTAACTAATTGCCATGTAATAGCTGATGCTCAAGGAATTAATATTAACAAGTATGGAAATAGTTACACTCCACACGCAATAATTGCAGATTGGAAAAATGATGTGTGTATTTTAAAATTTAAATACCTAGGACTTGATCCGATTAAACTTTCCTCAAATGATTCTTTAGAGTATGAAACCAAAGTTTTTGGTAAAAGTTATGGCGGCAATACAGTTAAGGCACACACTTCATTTGGTCGCGTTAAAGGTATACATCAACTAAATAACTTTAAAGTAATTCAGTCATCAGCTTGGTTTGCTATGGGGGCTAGTGGGGGTGGGCTCTTTAACTATAAGGGTGAGTTATTAGCTATAACAACTTTTAAAACTGCTGGGAATACAGCTTTTTATTACAGTATGCCAGTTGAAATAATAAAGGAAATGCTAGCTACTGGAAAAGAAACTTCTGTCACAACGCAGCCCGAGCTTCCCTTCTGGGACGCGCCAACTGAGGACCAGCCTTTCTTTATGCAAATTATAGGCCCTATAAAAAAACAATCATGGGGTATGCTTAAAAAAATAACTTCAGAATGGATACAAGAGGCCCCCGATGAAATCGAAGCACACTATCATCACGCATTTGCACTGTATAAGTCAGGGGAGTTTGTTTCTGCCAAGAGAATTTTAAAAAAAGTAATTAAAAAAAATAAAAAGCATGCATTAGCTTATTTATATTTATATAAAATCTCGAATAAAGAAAATCAAAAGGATGATGTGAGTTATTATAAGTCAAGAGTATTAGAGCTAGATGATTCACTAATGGACAAATAAAAATGAAATTAAACTTCTTATTACTTTTAATTGCCAGTCTATCTTATTCATGCTCTATGGATAAAGTCCCTCTAACTGATTTATTTTCACAAGATATTGCAGAAAAAACTATTCAGCCTGAAGGCTCTATTGAATATAATTGTGCGGAAAAAAGAACTTTTTTTCTTTCTTACCTAAAGGAGAAAAAAATTGTTTGGCTTATTCTTGATGATAGAGAATTTAGGCTCAGCCAAAATGAGGCATCGCCAAATATTTATACTAACGATATAACTACTTTAGAGATTGGTCCTGAAAATGCTCTACTTAAAAATAAAGAAAAAATTTTATATGACCAATGTATAGAGAAAAAAAATGCCACTTAAAGTTGATTCATTGATTAAGTTGGAGTAACTTAATAGTTATTAATGTTAACCAAACCATCAGGAGTGGTATGGACAACAAATACGGATTAGGAAGCTCTAAAGTTGCAGTTGAACTTCACAAAAAAAAAGACGGCATGAAGTGTCGCTCTTGCGAAAATACACAACTTCATTTTTGCCCGACCATGCAAGATCACCAGTGCGAAAAATGTGGAGAATGGCAAAATGATATCCCTAATAATTATTCTACCGGTCGAAGTACAGATTATTAATTAATAGGTTATTTAGGTTCTGATAAATATCTAGTAGAATAAGCCTTTAAATTATTGAAGGTATGACATGTTAATTCAATCTGAGTTCATTGATCTTGATACACCAACAGGAAAAATGAGGACTTATATTCATCGACCAACTAAGCCTGGAAAATTCCCAGTAATTTTATTTTATTCAGAAATATTTCATCAAACAGGCCCTATAGAACGAGCAGCTAAAATAGTTGCTAGCCAAGGTTATGCAGTTCTAGTCCCAGAAGTATTTCATGAATTAAACCCTATTGGCACAGTTTTGAAATATGACGATGCTGGAAGAGAAAAAGGGAATTCTGACAAAGAATCTAAAGATGCTCAAGCTTATGATAGTGATAATCAAGCTATGATTGATTGGTCTAAACAACAAATCTGGTCAAATAATAATATTGGTGCCATGGGTTTTTGTATTGGCGGCCATTTAGCTTTCCGTGCAGCATTGAACTCTGCAGTTAAGTCGACTGCTTGCTTCTATGCAACTGATTTACATACCGATACTATTCCTAATCAACCTAATCAACATAGTATGGAGCGCCTATCAGATATTAAAGGTGAATTATTAATGATTTGGGGAAAACAAGACACTCACATACCAACGGATGCCAGAAATAAAATACATAAAAGATTATTGGAAACAGATATTGTGTTCAGTTGGCATGAATTTAATGCACAACATGCTTTTATGAGAGATGAAGGCGACAGATATGACCCGGAGTTAGCGATGCTATGTTATCAACTATGCTTTAGAATGTTTTTAAGAACCTTAAGTAATTAAACACAATCTGAAAATGCCTCAAGAGAGCGATGGAATTCTTTTTTTTGATCTAATTTACTAGAAATTTTTTTCTTAATTGCGGATTTTACGGTACTAAGTTTATTTTTATCACAGTTGATAGTTGCTGATTTAATATTTTTAACTTTAAACATTTTCATTCCTTTTGGGAAATTGGTCAATAGGGATTTTGTCCCATTATTAAATTGATGCAAAATTGATGCAAAAGTTTAATTTAATTTAATAAAAAAAATAGGTTATATTTAAATTTGTTATTAGGCTTATTGTAATATGAAAATAAACATAAATGGAAGCATTAAAGAATTTGAAGGTAAACAAATTACTGCTGAGGAATTAATAAGCCAGCTCAATTTAAATGGTAAACGTTTTGCAATTGAGAGAAATGGAGAAATAATTTCTAAAAATTATTTCAATGGCATATATTTTAACGATGGTGACAAAATAGAAATTATAGGGGCAGTTGGTGGTGGATAGAAATTTAAATAAAAATGATAAATTAATTATTGCAGGTCGTTCTTTTCAATCTAGATTGCTAATAGGAACAGGAAAATATAATAATTTCGAAGAAACGAGAGCTGCAATTGATGCAAGTGAATCAGAAATTGTAACAGTAGCAATCAGAAGAATTAATATTGGGCAATCCCCAAATGAGCCTTCCTTGCTTGAATTTCTTCCTTCAAATGAATTTACCTATCTTCCTAATACTGCAGGCTGTTTCTCTTCCAATGAAGCAATTAGAACTTTACGTTTAGCTAGAGAATTATTGGATGGCCATAACTTAGTAAAATTAGAAGTATTAGGTGATCCAGAGACTCTATTCCCAAATGTTGTTGAAACTATTAATGCTGCAAAGATTCTTGTAAAAGATGGGTTTGACGTCATGGTTTATACTTCTGACGATCCAATAATTGCAAAACAACTAGAAGATATTGGCTGCTGTGCAATTATGCCGTTAGCTTCACTAATTGGCTCTGGTATGGGAATTCTAAATCCTTGGAATTTAGAAATAATTATTGATAAAGCAAATGTACCTGTAATCGTAGATGCTGGGGTAGGAACTGCCTCTGATGCAAGTATTGCAATGGAGCTCGGGTGTGATGGTGTTTTAATGAATACAGCAATTGCATTGGCTAAAAAACCTATTTTAATGGCATCAGCAATGAAGAAAGCAATTGAGTCAGGGCGCGAAGCATTTCTTGCTGGACGTATGGATAAAAAACTTTATAGCGCTTCACCAAGCTCGCCAATTAAAGGACTAATTAAGTAAATGACAAAAACAACACCCATTTCAAAATTTCCAGTAGAAATTTCAGTTAAAGCCGAATTTATTTCGGAACGCTCATACGTTGAAACTAATAAATACTTTTTTTCTTATACTGTTACAATTAAAAATCAAGGGCTGCAGTCAATTCAACTCATTTCCCGTCACTGGATTATAAATAATGCCCGTAATGAAAAAATCGAAGTAAAAGGTGAGGGGGTTGTAGGCGAACAGCCTATTATTCAACCTGGCGCTGAATTCACATATACTAGTGGGGCAGAGATAAATACACCTTTAGGCAATATGAGAGGTGCTTACCATATGGTAACTAATGAAGGTTTAGAATTTGATACAAAAATATCGAAATTTGAGTTAAATATGCCAAGGACACTCCATTGAAAATAAAATATCTTTCATCAGCCTTACTTCTTAGTCTGCTAATTAGCTGTGGCCAATTAAATGTTCAAAATTCATGTGATTGTGAATTAGAAAAAAATACTCTAGCAGAGATGGAGGCAGAAATATCTAAATTAAAAGACCTTAAAGCATCTCCAATCAAAATATCTTCAAACATAATCCCTGAATATGGCTTATTAACTAAAGTGCAATGGGAGGATATTGAAGGAAAACTTCAACAAGATGAGGTTAGCCAAGCATGGCCAGCATGGCTGCATGGATGTGAAAAATTAATTAAAAAAAATGATTGGAAAATTTCTTGCGAAGCAGCAAAAAATTTAATATCGCCATCAAATAAAGAGGTTATAAAATATTTACACTCGCATTTTGATCTTTATAAAGCAAAAAATGAAGACGGCTCTTCAGATGGATTAATCACTGGCTACTACCAGCCATTGTTAAAAGGAAGTAGAACTAAAACAAAAAAATATAAAATACCACTTTATACTCCCCCACTTGACTTAATTACAGTCGACCTTAGTGAGATATATCCAGAATTAAAATATAAGAGATTAAGAGGCAGAGTAGAAGGTAATAAATTAATTCCGTATCTTACAAGAAAAGAAATATCGAAAAAAGATTACCCTTTACAAGGCAATGAATTACTGTGGGTAGAAAATTCTGTTGAGGCCTTTTTTTTAGAGATTCAAGGATCTGGTGTTATAAAATTTGAAGATGGCTCAACAACACAAGTTGGTTATGCTGACCAAAATGGCCACCCTTATCGCTCTATGGGTTTGGCTTTAATTAGGCAGGGTGAGTTAAAAAGACATAAAGTATCTATGCAAAGTATTAAAGCTTGGGCCAAAAAAAATAAACGAAAGTTACGAAAATTTCTAAATGCTAATCCTAGTACTGTTTTTTTTAGAGAGCTTCCGCAAGGATTACCGGGACCAATTGGTGCATTAGGGGTGCCGATTTCTTCTGAGAGATCTGTGGCTATTGATCGGAAGTTTATTCCCTTAGGAGCCCCTATATTTTTAGAAACAACCGAACCTAATTCAAATATTTCTTTGAATAAATTTATGATAGCTCAAGATACAGGTGGGGCAATTAATGGAGGGGTAAGGGCTGACTTTTATTGGGGCCAAGGGAAAATTGCCGGCTCCAAAGCAGGATCAATGAAGCAATCAGGTGAAATATGGGTGATGCTTCCTAAGGCATTTTCTTTCCCTAAGCTTCAGAAATAATTTATAAAATTTAATATTAGATACTAAATTTTGATGGAGGAGATTTAGGAATAGAGGCTTCGGAGTTATTTTCTTTTTGGTGTTTCTTTTTTGCAATAATTTCTTTCTCGAGAGTCTCATCGGTGAGATATAAATTATATTGAAGTGACCATCGATTTGTATCTTCCATCTTCAATTTTTCTACACCATGGTATGAATTATTAGTTTTAATAAAGCATAAAGCTGAATTTGGTACAAATGGTATTGTAATTACCTTATGAAATTTTTCATGTGGATAATGCTGATGTGGAATTTCTTTATCTAATGAGCTTTGGTCCTTTGGAAGATAAAGTGATGTGCCCGTTTCTATTTGACACCGATCTTTTGGAAGATAAATTAAAACAGATATAACTTTGTTTGGTTTATCCGTATGGGGGCCTAATGAATAATTTTTTTTATCATTTACGAGTTGCATCTGATGAGTAAATGTAACATTATCTAAATATTTGAAACGCATATCAAGATAATTTTTAAACTTAAGTCGTAAAAGATTACCAATATTTTCAGAGAAATTTTCTTCGAAAGATACCCAAAACTCTCGTTTATCCTCTCTAATTTTTTTCATAGACTCTGCCATCGTAAAATCCATTACCATTCTATCTTTATAGCTTGATAACCCAGGGGTATTACTATACAAATCTGCCATAGATGTCATTTCTTTTGTTTCAAGAAGGTTCTCTTGAATCTTAGAGTAAAAATCTTCAGAAAAAATATTTTCGATATAAAGATGTGGAAATGGGAAGTTTAAAATCGGAGTATTCGCAATTTTATATGCAGCATGTAATTCAGCGTCTAAAAACATATTCACTCATTCCTTTAAAGGGGCCATCTAATCTCGCTGTTCTATCTACCTGATCTTGCGAAAAATTGAATCCTAAGTTTTGTAAAAGCTCCACTGAAGCCATATGCTCTGGTAGATGTGGACTTAATTCTACTATTACTGATTTGATTTTTCTATTTCTAAGGGTTTCTTTTGCCCCCTCAATTACCTTATGTTCAAAGCCATCAACGTCAATTTTAACATAATCAGGTATTGGCAATTTGTTTGTCTGCATTAAAGAGTCAAGTTTATAAGTTATGCACCCTTGAGCGAATTTAATATTCTCAGCAAATGAATTAAGTTCAAAATTTAAAGGCTCGCCTACTGCATGATTTGCATCCCCAGCATCCATATTTCCCATAAAAATATAATCGAAACTGTCTTTATCTGACAGGCCAACACAATATGCGCCTACTATATGATCCAACTTATTGAGTCTTATATTTTTATTTAAAATCGAGTAATTTTGTGACTCTGGCTCCAATGCATAAACTGTCGCCTCTCTGATTAAAGCAGCATAAATTGTATACATTCCTACATTTGCTCCTACATCAAGCAATATTTCTTTGGGCTTTATTTGATTTAACCACTCTATTGTTTCCGGCTCTTTTGTAAATAAAGTGTCCGCCCTCCACTTTGTTAAAAGATTTGGTGTTTGAAAAATTAATTTTTTACCCTCAAATTCTATTGTGCACTTTGGATCTAATTTTTGATAATCTTCTAAACTTATATTCATTTTTTCTTTAACTTACTAAATCTAAAAAAAAATTGTACCATATAAAAAAAGGGAGCATTAAGCTCCCTTTTTTTATATATATTAAATAAACAATTACTTGTTCATTACGTACATAGTTACTTCAAAACCAAAACGCATTTCTGTTGCAGCTGGTGTTGTCCACATAATATTTCTCCTTTTAATTTTTATAAAGTCTATTGTAATTATTTACAGATAGTTATAACACTATAATTTACACACTGCATATACTCACTGACTTATCTTATGAAATTATCCTAAGTATAATCATGATTAAAAGCATATAAAAAAAGGCCTATTTTCATAGGCCTCTCTCAGATCACTCAAATTACAACAGGAGGAAGTAATTAAGAGTGGTACGCTGTTTCACCGTGTGAAGTTGTATCTAAACCAGCTCTTTC
>Ga0209192_10001490_pt1 | contig 18581 bp, 18 predicted proteins | sample ArcticOcean_MG_C_11_FD_187433 | JGI IMG/M metagenome (GOLD analysis project Ga0209192, IMG submission 187433) | Marine microbial communities from western Arctic Ocean - ArcticOcean_MG_CB2_154 (SPAdes) (version 2) | ecosystem: Environmental > Aquatic > Marine > Oceanic | place: Arctic Ocean... | reverse complement strand
AATTCTTTTAATTTCTTTTATTTCAGAAACATATTCTATCAATGTAGCGAAGTCTGCCACCTCCCCATTATCCATTAAGCCTCTATACGCATTTACGTTTTGGCCTAGTAAAGTTATTTCACTTACATCTGTAGCTATAATTTCTGTCAAGATGTCATTCAGAGGTCTTGATACCTCCTCACCACGAGTATATGGTACGACACAAAAAGAGCAGTACTTGCTACAACCTTCCATAATTGAAATCATAGCTGACGGCCCTGTATGCTTTGATACAGGGAGACGATCAAACTTTTCAATTTCGGGGAATGATATATCTATCTGCGGCTTTCCCATTTCCTCTCTTGCTTTAAGGAGGTCGGGGAGTCGGTGCAGTGTTTGGGGGCCAAACACTACATCTACATAAGGAGCTTTTTTTATAATATTAGCCCCTTCTTGACTTGCAACGCATCCACCAACAGCAACCCTTAAATTTGGATTTGCTTCTTTCAATTTTCTGATTCTACCAAGGTCGCTATAAACTTTAACCTCAGCCTTTTCTCTAATTGAGCATGTATTTAAAACAATAAGATCTGCATCTTTTTGCTCTTTTGTTTCGGTTAATTTATTTTTCTTGGCCAATACGTCATTAATTTTTTCAGAGTCATATTCATTCATCTGACATCCAAAAGTTTTTATAAATACTTTTTTTCCCATTTACTTTTCATATATTAGTTTTGAAGACATAATTATAGCTTTTTTAATGGTTATTAAGTGGCACTGTATATAAATAGCCGAATAGAGTAACATTTTAGAATGGAAAGCTTCCCAATATTTATAAATTTAAAAGAAAAACCTGTAACAGTAATAGGTGGAGGGGATATTGCTTTAAGAAAAGTAAAGTTATTGATTAAAGCAGGACCTAAAATAACTGTTATAGCAAAAGCGGTATCAAGTGATTTAAAAGAGCTTTTGAGGGAACACAATCAGAAAATGATAATAAAAAGTTTTCACGAAAGTGATTTAAATACACCTATTTTGATAATTGCTGCTACAAATAACGCTAAAACAAATAAAAGAATATCAATGTATGCGCAGCAGAATAATATCCTTGTTAATGTCGTAGATCAGCCAAAGTTATGTACATTCACAATGGGTTCTATTGTTGAAAGAGACTCACTGGTTATTTCAATATCTAGTGGGGGAAAAGCGCCAGTGCTTGTAAGGAATGTAAGGGAAAAAATTGAAACATTGATACCACAGTCATATGCTGAGCTAGTTAACTTTTCTGGTAGCTTAAGGGCTGTTGTTAAAAAGAAAATTCAATCAGGAATGAAAAGAAGAATTTTCTGGGAGGAATTTTTTACAAGTGACTATATTCAAAATTTCATATTATCCCCAAAAAAATTAAATGCAAGGCTATTTAATAAAATTTTATTAAGCATGAAAAATAAGAAAACTGGTGAGGTTTTTTTAGTGGGCGCCGGTCCTGGAGAGAGGGATTTACTAACAATAAGAGCTCTTCATTTAATGCAGAGATGCGATGTTTGTATCTACGATAATTTAGTATCAAAAGACATATTAGAATTAGTTAGAAGAGATGCAGATTTAGTCTATGCGGGCAAAAAGAAAGACCAACATACCTTGAGTCAGGATAAAATCAACAGCTTATTAATAAAATTTGCTAAGCAAGGTAAAAGAGTTTTACGCTTAAAAGGAGGCGACCCTTTCATTTTTGGTAGAGGTGGTGAAGAGATAGAAAGTTTAATGAAGCATAAAATTTCATTTCAAGTTGTTCCTGGCATAACAGCCGCTAGCGGTATTGCTTCATATTCTGGAATCCCATTAACACATAGGGATCATGCACAAAGTTGCTTATTTCTAACTGGACATCTGAAAGATGGAGTTATTGATTTTGACTGGCCTAAGCTTATTATTAAAAATCAAACCTTAGTTGTTTATATGGGCTTATTAAGCTTAAATGAATTGGTAGATAATCTAATTAATCATGGAATGGCAAAAAAAATGCCAATAGCGCTTGTTGAAAGTGGAACCACATCAAAACAAAAAGTAATAACTGGAATTCTATCAAATATCAAATCAAAAGTAAGTAAATCAAAAGTAAAATCGCCAGCTTTAATTATTGTTGGCACAGTAGTTACTCTTAGAGATAAATTAAACTGGTTTAAATAATTTTTATGCAGTAATAATTGGAATAGTTATTTTTGCGCTCAATCCACCTTCTGTTCGATTGATTAATTCTAATTTACCATCGTGAGCTTTTACTATTCGATCAGCAATAGTCAATCCTAAACCACTCCCACCTTTATTCCCTCGTGCCTTATCTACTCTTGCAAATGGTTCTAGAAGCTTTGCTTTATCTTCTTCAGGAATTCCAGGCCCATCATCTATAATGTCTATTGTTAGGCTCTCTTCATAGAGCGTAGCTTCTAGAATGACCTTTCCTTTTGAATAAAAAAAAGCATTATTAATTAAATTATCAAGACATCTTTGAAAGGCTAGTGAGCGAAGGTCAATAAAAAGTTTTTTAGGAATATCTATTCTAATATTTTTCTTTTTTAGCAAAAAATTTTGACCCATCCTTATATGTTTGGTTTGTATTTCCTTTAATAGCTTTCCTAAATTAACTGGAACTCTGGGCTCATCTTCAAATCCTCTAGCAAAATCAATAAATTGATTTAAAATATTATTAATTTCGAGTACATCTTCTTCAAGACTCTTTTTTAGAGATGAAGAATTAGGGGGTAACATCTCTGCAGCAAGCCTTATTCTGGTAAGTGGAGTTCTTATATCATGAGATACGCTTGCTAGAAGAAACTTTCTTTCCTTACTTACTTTAGATAAATTTTCAGACATCTCATTGAATGCTTCGCCAAGCTCTCGAAATTCTGTAACGCTATCAAGTGGAAGTTTTACTACATTATGTCCGTTTCTAATTTTTTCAGCAGCATCTATTAAATTGTTAATGGGGCGACTAATGCGTTTGGTTGTAATATATGCTCCAAAAATAGCAAGTATAGCAATTAGACTTCCCCAACCAATCCAATGCCAAGGAAATGGTCTATCTTGAATTAGTCTTGGAACTAGAACCCAAAACATATCACCATCAATTTCAAAGCTAACCCATACACCTGGAATATCATAATGGTTGATTACAACAAAACTTCCTGGTGGAATTCGAGACGTTATTTTTTTAACGACTAATTTCAAGAAAGGATCATCAGGAATAGGCTCTATAGATTCAAAAGGGTAAGCAGCATAAATTTTTATATCACCTATATTATTTATCTCTCTAAACAGATTAATTCTTTTTGAAGGGGCTGCTGCATAGAGAGACGCTTTAGTAAAGTTTACTATTGTGATGATTTCTTTTGCCAGCGCTTCTGCTCTGGGTTCTCTTTCAAAAGTATCAAATATTTTAAGGGATACTAGTTGGCTAACAATTAGAAGTGTAGCTATAAGGAGTACAAATCGAGTCAAAAGCCTTTTAGGTAAGAAATTCAATTATTTATTCACCATCAGGGTTAAAAATATAACCAAATCCCCATTTAGTCTGAAGATATTTAGGATTATTTGGGTCATCTTCAATTAGCTTTCTTATTCTTGATATTTGAACATCTATACTTCTATCAAAAACATCCAGCTCCTTACCTTTAGCAAGTTGCATTATTTGATCTCTTGATAAAGGCTGCTTTGGTCTTTCAGTAAAAACTTTCAACAAATCAAATTCGCCTGCTGTAATCGCAATATTTTTACCATTTTTTGATAAATTTCTATTTTGAATTTCAAAAATAAAATCTCCAAAGTGAATTGGCTTTGTAGACACTTTTGCTGAAAAGGTTTCTTTTCTTCTTATAATTGCATTAATTCTAGCTAACAACTCTCTTGGGTTAAAAGGTTTTGGGAGGTAGTCATCAGCACCCATTTCTAGACCTACTATACGGTCAACTTCATCACCTTTAGCAGTAAGCATTATTATTGGGGTCACAACTTGATTCACCCTTAATCGTTGACATATCTGAAGTCCTGTTTCTTCTGGCATCATAAGATCAAGTATTATTAAATCAGCTTCATATTTTTTTAGAATATCATCTAGCTCTTTACCATTTTTACCAACATGAACAGTAAAAGACTGGTCTGTAAGGTATTGAGCCGTTAATTCTAGAATCTTCGGATCATCATCTATTAAAGCAAGTACGTGTTTTTTTTCAACCATAAAATACTCAGTCTAAACAATAAATTATTATACTAACTTGTATAAGCACTATTTAAAAGTAACAATATTGTTACAATTCTAGTCAATTTTGTAATATTCCGTTAACATTTAGATAGCACACTAACTAACCAAGGTTAATATATTGCAAACTTTATACCTGTATATGCTAAACGTAAAAAAATTATTATTTTTATTTCTGTTACCGATTTCGAACACGGTGCTCACTGAAGTGAACGGGAATGAAATGAATATAGTTGATTCAGAGGTTATTTATGAATTAACTGATTTAGATCAAATTCGAAATGCTTTAGCTGAATATTCGAGAGCTGAGGATAAAAATAATGCTGCTTACGAAGAAAAGCGAAGAGCGATGCTTGATAGCGTTGAGATGAGATTTTTGGCATGTGATACAGATGCTGATGACACGTTAGATGTTTTTGAAGTGACACAATGCCTACCGCAGGTTGCTAGAAGATTTAGGGATGTTGATATTGATAACGATAATGTTATTACGCTGGACGAAATTGCAATTTTAGCTAATACATTTAAAAGAAATAATATGGTTAATTCAAAAGAATCTTTAGCCAAAGAAAGAATTAAACAAGCTCCAGAAGCATCATTAAGTAATGGTAAAGCTGAAAAAGAACTATAGCTTTTCATTTCTTCATCTTTGATTTAAACTAACTTTTTATGATAGAAATTATTTCAGGCTCTAGCTATATTGAGCTAAATCAATCAATTGATCAATTTAAGTCGAATTCCCCTTTTTTAGATATAAAATTTATCCAGGCCATGGAAAAATCAAAATCGATTGGTGAAAATACTGGATGGATTTCCTTCCCTCTTATTGCAAAAAGAAATAATAAAATTGTGGGTTTTATGCCTATTTTTTTAAAAGAACATTCCTATGGGGAATATGTTTTCGATCATGCATGGGCTGAAGCTTTTCAGCAACATGGTTTAAATTATTATCCAAAAATGATATCTGCCATTCCTTTTACACCAATCACTGGGCCCAGAATTTTATCAAATGATATTGAAATTAAGAAAGCACTTATTAAAGCAATAGAGAAGATTCTAGTAGAATATAAAATATCTTCATGCCATATTTTATTTCCTGAAAAAAAAGATCATGATCTATTTAATGAAATGGGCTGGCTGTCAAGAAAGGGTGTTCAATTCAAATGGCATAATAATTCATACCAAACATTTAGTGAGTTCCTTGAAACGCTCTCACATAATAAGAGAAAAAAAATTAAACAAGAAAGAAAGAAGATTGAAAAGAATGGAATCACAATAGAACGAAAGCAAGGACTAGATATTAGTAGGGAAGATATAGATTTTTTTTATCAATGCTACTGTGAGACATATCGCCTTCATAACTCAGCGCCGTATCTTAAACAATCTTTTTTTTATGAACTACTCAAGAATATGCCAAATGGGCTATTAGTTGTGATTGCAAAAAAAAATGATTTAAATATAGCTAGTGCTCTCAGTATTATTGGTGAGGAAACTCTCTATGGTAGGTACTGGGGGGCATTAGAATTTTTTTCTGGCCTACATTTTGAGTTATGCTATTACCAAGGACAAGAGTTTTGTATTGAAAATAAAATAAAATATTTCGAAGGGGGTGCGCAAGGAGAGCATAAGTTAGCTAGAGGATTTAAACCATTCGATACCTTCTCAAATCACTTCATAGCCCAACCTGATTTTAGAGTTGCGATAAGTAATTTCTTGAATGATGAGTTAAGTAGAATTGAAGACTATAGCAGTGAACTTGAGGAAAGAACTCCTTATAAGAAAACTATCTGAATGACCTTACTCAAGAATAAAACCAACTAAATAAAACAATGAAGCACCTAAAATTATAACTAGAATAAAGCCAATAATTAAAAAATATTTAACTCCATTTTCCTCAATAAATGCATCGTCTTTGTGAAATTTGTTTTTTGACTGGATTCCGCAAAATGCGGATAAAACACTTTTAATAATCGAAAATATTTTCATTATTTTTAACAAAATAGTTTTATTTTAAGAAATGGTAGTGATGGAGAGACTTGAACTCTCGACCTCAGCATTATGAATGCTGCGCTCTAACCAACTGAGCTACATCACCATGTGATTTAAATAACGTGGATTATACTTTTTTTCAACTTGTAAAGTCAAAGATATTAAACATTAAATCTGAAATGCATCACATCTCCGTCTTTTACAACATAGTCTTTACCTTCCAATCTCATCTTTCCAGCTTCTTTCGATTTTTGCTCTCCTTGAAGTTGTATGTAATCATCATAAGAAATTACTTCAGCTCTAATAAAGCCTTTTTCAAAGTCTGTATGAATAACTCCAGCTGCTTCAGGGGCGGTTGCACCCACTTTCACTGTCCAAGCCCTGACTTCTTGTTCGCCAGCTGTAAAATATGTTTGTAATCCTAATAGATTGAAAGCGGAGCGAATGACGCGATTCAATCCTGGCTCATCCAAACTCATTTCAGATAAAAAAATTTCTTTTTCCTCATCCTCTAGGCTAGAAATATCAGATTCAATTTTTGCACTTACAGGAACTACAGGAATATTAAATTCAGTAGCATATGATCTAAGCTCATCTAGATTATTGTTGTTTTTAAATCCATTTTCATCCACGTTTGCAAGAAACATTACTGGTTTAATTGTTATGAGGCAAAGTGGCTTAATTAGGCCTAGTTCATCTTGACTCAAGTCAACATGACACGCTAAGTCACCTTGATTGAATGCAGCTTCAATTTTTGTGTACACACTAATAAGTGCTAATGATTCTTTATCCCCTGATTTAGATTTTTTAGATTCTTTTTGAATTGCTTTGTCTAAAGTTTCCATATCTGCAAGTATCAATTCAGTATTTATAGTCTCAATATCAGATAATGGATTTACTTTTCCTCCAACATGGATAACATTTTCATCATTAAAGCATCTCACAACATGCATAATCGCATCAGTTTCTCTTATATTAGCTAAAAACTTATTGCCAAGACCTTCTCCTTTTGATGCTCCCGCAACCAATCCTGCGATGTCTACAAACTCTACTGTTGCTGGTTGTGTCTTTAATGGGGACACAATTTTCTTCAATGCATGTATTCTTTGGTCAGGAACTTCTACAATTCCAACATTCGGCTCAATAGTGCAGAAAGGATAGTTCTCAGCATCAATCCCCGCTTTGGTTATAGCATTAAATAACGTGGACTTTCCAACATTTGGTAGGCCAACAATTCCGCATTTCATAGATTAAGTCCTAATATTTTATTTTGAGTGAAGGTTCAGCATTGCTTTTTCAAAATCACCCATTGTAAGTAATGAAAAAATTTTATAACTGTTAAAAATTGAATCCTCTATAGCTGTTTTTTCAGATCTTTGGGGCTTATTTAAAACATAGTCATGGACTAAACTCTTTTCTCCAGGATGACCAATACCAAGTCTTAAGCGCCAAAAATTATTTGTTTTTAATTGGGTCACAATATTTTTTATTCCATTGTGGCCACCATGACCACCACCAAGCTTTAACTTAGTATTTCCTGGAGACAAGTCAAGTTCGTCATGGATAATAAGTATTTCTTCTGGTTTAATTTTATAATAATTGGATAATGCAGCAATAGATTTACCGCTATCATTCATGAACGTATTTGGTTTTAGAAAGAAGTACTCACTTTCTTTTGAATATTTTCCGAATAACCCATAGAATTTTGAGCTATTTTTTAAGGTTAAGCGATGATTTTCAGCAATAAAATCTACCCACCAAAAACCAGCATTATGACGAGTAGTTTTATAATTATCACCAGGATTTCCGAGACCGACAAATAACCTTATCCCAGCCATTAGAATCCATATAATCCTAAAATTAAATTTTCGATCAAAAGTTTACTCTTTAGAGTCTTTTTTTGACTCATCAGAATTTTCTCCATCTTTACTAGAGCCTTCACCTTCTGAAGCTTCTTCACCTTCTGAAGCTTCTTCACCTTCTGAAGCTTCTGGTGCGGCTACCACTTCTTCTACAACAACTTTCGGTCTAGATATAGAAGTTATGATTGGGTCGCTTTCTTCGGATAATGTAGTAAATTCTACGCCTTCCGGCGCTTTTATTTCTGACAAGTGTATTGAGTCACCTATTGATAGACTGATTAGGTCTACTTCAATATAAATTGGTAAGTCTTTAGGAAGACATAATATATCTACTTCAACCATAATGTGTGAAACAATACCGCCTTCTAATTTGACACCCGGTGCAACTTCTTCATTTAAGAAGTGGAATGGTATTTTAACGCTAAGTTTCTTACTTTCATCAATACGTTGTAGATCAATATGTTGAATATTATTTCTTACTGGGTGCATTTGAAAGTCCCTAAGCAATACAGGCTCTTTTTTCCCATCTAAATTTAAAGTAAGAATGGAGGCATGGAAAGCCTCATTTTTGAATTGCATAAATAACTCTTTGCTATCCAACTCTATACTTGTTGATTCATTTTTTCCACCGTATAAGACTCCAGGCACCTTTCCTGAATGTCGAAGACGGCGGCTCGCACCCGTACCTTTCAACTCTCTAATTTTTGCATTTATTTCAATTTTCATTTTTAACTGCTCCTAAATAAAAATAGACCCGCGACCAGGCCTATTAGTTAATTAAATCTCTATTCATCTGTTAAAATTCCTACTCCATAAATAAGGAGCTAACTGAATCTTCATGACTAATTCTTCTTATCGTTTCTGCTAATAAACCAGCAACTGATAATTGCCTGATTTTTTTAGTATTTTGCGCATTTTTGTGTAGCGTAATTGTATCAGTAATTACAATTTCATCAAGCTCAGAATTGTTGATTGAATTTATGGCATCACCAGAAAAGATAGGGTGGGTTGCGTATGCAACTACTTTTTTTGCACCACGTTTCTTAAGTGCAAGAGCAGCTTCACACAAGGTATTCGCTGTATCAACAATATCATCAACTATAATGCATGTTCTATCCTGAACATCACCAATAATATTCATAACTTCAGATACATTTGGTTTCGGCCTTCTTTTGTCTATAATTGCTAAATCTGAGCCCAGAATCTTTGCAAAAGCACGAGCCCTAACAACGCCACCAACATCTGGTGACACTATAACCATATTCTTATGATTTTGTTTAACAAGGTCCTCTAGCAGGACTGGAGTGGCATAAATATTATCGACTGGTATTTCAAAGAACCCTTGAATTTGATCGGAATGAAGATCCATTGTTAAGAGCCTATTCACACCAACACTTGTAAGCATAGTTGCTACAACTTTAGCCGTAATTGCAACTCTTGCTGACCTAGGGCGCCTATCTTGCCTCGAATATCCTAAATAAGGTATAGCAGCTGTAATTCTTGCAGCTGAAGACCTCCTTAAGGCATCAACCATTACCATAATCTCCATCAAGTTATCATTGGCAGGGTGGCTTATTGATTGAAGTATAAAAACATCTTTACCACGAACATTTTCTAATAATTCAACCATTGTTTCCCCATCACTAAAACTTCCAACAGAAGCTTTACCTAATTTGATGTCTAAATGTTTAGCTACCTCTTTTGCTAATTGTTCGTTGGCATTTCCTGAAAAAACCATCAAGTTTTTATTATTCAAAAATTTGTCCTTAAAATATTGGCTGGGGAGGAAGGATTCGAACCTTCGCATGCATGGATCAAAACCATGTGCCTTAACCAGCTTGGCGACTCCCCAATTGATCGGTTGAATAAAAAGGGTGGACCGATAAACCCTTAACAATAAAAAAATTAGTATTGCTTGGTAAATTTTTTTTAATTGATGTTGCCATATTAAGATTTTTAGCCCTTATAAAAATACTTGAACCTGACCCTGACATTTTAGCATTCCCGAAAGTCTTCATCCAGTCTAAAAGTGCAGTCATTTTTTTATATTTTCGAATAACTGTATCTTGAAGATCATTTTCAATTAGATCATGATCAGCAGCTTTATAAGAGGACGCTATTTTCAACGGAATTACAGAATTTGTCAATTCAAAACCATTAAAAATCGTTTTTGTGTTGATACTTAAATTTGGCACTACAAGAATATAAGAAAAATTAGGTATTTTTATATCATACAATATCTCACCAACCCCTTCGACCCAAGAATTCTTACCGTTGATGAAAAATGGTATATCAGCACCTAGTTTCAAGCTTGATTTTATTAAATCTGCTTTGCTTATATTAAGTTTAGCTAACTTGTTAATAGCCATCATTACTGTTGCAGCATTTGAACTTCCTCCACCAAGCCCAGCGCCAATAGGAATTTCTTTGTTTATAAAAATATCAGCACCAAGTTTTTGATTGGATAACATTAAATGAGCAGCCTTGAATGCAAGATCATTTTCTGGTTTGATCAGTAAAGATGAGTTAGAGACATTTATTTGTGAATCTTGATACCTAATTTTGATATATATATCATCTTGTAAATTTATTAGTTGAAATATACTTTGGAGGTTATGATAACCATCGTTTTTTTTGTTAATTATTTTTAGGAATAAGTTTAATTTGGCCGGTGAAGAGAATTTTAAATAACCATTTTTTATCAATGCTTGCTTGTTTTTCATAAAACCCAATCAACAATAAAAATCTTTAAACTTATATTATTTTTCTTAAATTTAATTGTATTCGGAACTAGCTGACCCCTTATAATTTTTTTCCCCTGGTAAATAATATCCCACTGGTTGTATTTGATGGTTATATGATCTTTTGCGGCAAGCAGCATTGGTGGAGCTGTAATAAATTCTTTTAGTAAAAATATACTTTCTTTACTGCCAAAAATTTTGGAGATTAGGTCCTCAGAATTCTGACTATTTTCTTTGGAAAATTTTAAAGTAATTCTTTTTTCTAGCTCATTTAAGCTAACTTCTGCAACTTTTGTATTAAATGGACTTAATATATTAATAGAGTCTATATTGTTTTGATAGCTCCATAAAATTTTACCTGTTTGCCCTTTTTGATTTATAAAAAGAGACAATTTTCCACTAAGTTTAAATTTTTCAGTAGTTTTTTTTGTTAAAGTCTGTTTATATTCTTTGTATGATAAATTATGTGTGTCTTGTTTTAAAAAGGGTAATGAGCAACTTGTGAGGAATAGTAAGAATAAAGAAGCTAAAATAATTCTCATATATTTAGAACTATCTTAATCGATCCGTAGTTTCTTTTAAAACTGCATTGCTTGGGTAACGATTTAGTGAGTTCTCCCATACCGCTTTAGCGTCTTCTTTTTTTCCTTGAGTCCAAAGAATTTCACCAAGATGAGCAGCAATTTCTGGATCATTGTTCGTTGCGTATGCTTTTTTTATGTATTGTAAGCCAATATCTAGATTGCCTAGTTTAAAATGTATCCATCCCATGCTATCTAATATGTAATGATTATTTGGTTCGAAAGATAAAGCCACCTCAATAAAACGTTTTGCTTTTTGTAGCTTGATACCTCTATCTGCATATGAATATCCAAGGGCATTGTACGCTGTTGCATAATTTGGTTTTAATTTGATAGCCTCTAACAAAAGTTGTTCCATCATCAATGTATTTCCCATTTTTTCAACAATCATCGCGTAATCAAATTTAAACTCAGGAGAGTCTTTAAACTCCTCTTCTTCTAAGATCATTAGATCATAAGCGTCCTGCGTTCTCTTTTCGGTTAGTAATAATGATGCTTTGTTTCTAAGAATAATTAGTCTTTCATTTGAAGAAAGACGTTTCTTTTTTAAAGTGCTTAACATCTCGATGGCTGCGTCAACTGAATTATATTTTGCAATATATTCAGACATCAATATCCTAGAATCAATAAAATATTCATCGTTAACGCTAGTTACTTTTTTTAGCCAGGTTAGAGCCTCATCAAAATCTCCTCTGTTATCAAAAATACCTGCAAGATAGATATGAATCTGACTAGGCTTAGGGTAGCCACGCTTTAAACTCTGCATAAAGTATTTTTCAGCAAGAATATTATCACCTAATTCTATTGCTAACAAAGCAACAGTGAGACTTATTTCAGAAGAAGCAAGGGAGCTGTTCACTAATTTTAAGAACTGTTTTTTAGCCTCGTCAAATTTCTTAAGGTTGGTTAAAGCTTTTGCATATTCCAGTCTGACTTCATTTGATTTTGGGTTCATTCTTAAAAAATCTTGATAGTGAGCCAAGGCTTTCTCTGGCCATTCTTTACCAATAATATAACCTCTAAGGAGAGCGGCAGTCTCCCATTTAGGATTCATTAATTCAATCTCTTCCAGCTCATTAAGAGCCATTTTTTTATTTCCAGCAGCAAAAGCGGCATGAGCAATGGCAAATCTTGCTTCGGGAATATTTAAATATGGTTTGCTGATATCAAGAATAAATCTAAGAGCATTCTTTTTATTTTCTACTTGAGATAAAATTTTATTAAGATATAAAAACCCCTCACCCCTTGTTTTTTCTTCATTTACTAGCAGCTTTTTGATTAGTGGCCTTGCTTTTGCTAAGTTACCACTTGTTATAAAGAGTTCAGCTAGTATGCGTTGAGGTTCAATTGAAGCCTTGTCTAACTTCCTCCAGACTTCTGCAGAATCCATAGCCAGACGACCATTCCTAGCTGACCCAGCAATCCTAGTCGCTCTTTCTGCTAAGGGTATATTTTTAGTAAGCTTTGCAAGGTCTAAGTAAATGTGTCCTGCTGAATTAAGCTCACCTCTCTGAGCTGCAATCTCTGCCAATAAAAATTTATAAATAAACTCTGGATTTGTTTCCGATATCTGCGCTGGAAGATTCTCATTAAAAACTTCGTTATCATTTTTATTATCTAACTTACCTTCAACTTCAGCATAAACAGAGGTATTGATAGTAAAAAGTATAAAAACAAAGAATTTTTTTATTGTAATTTTATTCATTTAGTATTAATTTAAGTTTTCTTATAATTAATTACAAGTTTAAACTAAAATTCTATCTCGTAATATAAGTTTTAAAGACAAAGAAATTTGAATATAATTCAGTTTCATTTAATTTTATTTAAACTTTCTTTTTCATATAGACTCCTACATATAATTATATTGGAAATGTAAATGACAGAAACTACATTAAGTGCAATTGATTTATCTAGGCAATTTGGAGACAATTTTGCCGTCAGGGACGTATCCTTTGATCTGAACAAAGGTGAAGTCTTAGGTTTTCTTGGGCCTAATGGCGCAGGCAAATCAACTACGATGAGAATGCTTACAGGTAATTTAGCGCCCTCTCAGGGTGGTGTTAAGATTTGTGGTATCGATATTATTGAAAATCCAAAGCAAGCGAAAGCTTTAATCGGTTATTTACCTGAAATTAGACCTTTGTATAAAGAATTTACAGTGAATGAGTTTTTAACTATCGCTGCACGCTTCCATAATGTTAAATCATCTTATATCCACAAAGCTGTTGAGTCTGCAAAAGATAAGTGCGGCTTAGCCCATATGAGCAATCGGTTAATTGAAAATTTATCTAATGGTTACCAACAGAGAGTCGGTATTGCACAAGCCATTATTCACAACCCTGAAATTGTTATACTTGATGAACCGACAGTTGGTCTAGATCCAATTCAAATCCGAGAGATTAGAAAATTAATAAAAGAGATTGGAAGAAAGCACAGCGTTATCCTTTCCACTCATATTCTCCCTGAAGTTGAAATGGTTTGTGATCGTGTTCAGATTATCGAAAAAGGTGAGCTTGTATTTCATGGGTCAATTGATGACCTAAAGCAGCAACGACTCGGTAATAAGCTATTAGTTGGATTATCTAAACCTCCTACATTAAAAAATCTTAAAAATATCAAAGGCGTCGAAAGTGTTGAGAAAGATACCGAAGGTATGTTTATAATTAAGTTTAAAGATAAATATTTGCCAGCGGAAGAGATTGTTTATTTAGCTGCTCAAGAAAGCTGGGGTCTTTATTATATAGCTCCTCACGTTACAAGTCTTGAAGATATATTCGTTCAATTGACACAAGTACAGCCATTAAAAAACCAAACAACTAAAACTAAAGAAGCTTAATTATGATAATAAATGTAGCTAGAAAAGAATTAAAAAGTCTATTCGCCTCACCTATGGGTTGGATTATTTTGGCTCTATTGATGCTTGCTTTTGGAAGTTTTTATTTACAAGGTGTAAATAACTACTTTGAAGTTATGTCAGGCGCGATAAGACCAGCAGAGCGAGTTGGAGTGACTATATTTGTAGGTCAAACAGTTTATGGTATCGCATCATTTCTTATGCTATTTGCAGTGCCCCTTCTCTCAATGCGATTAATCAGTGAGGAAAGAAAAAGTCAAACCTTACCTTTTTTATTTAGTGCTCCTATATCACTAACTGAAATAGTGGTTGGAAAATTTTTGGGACTAATTATTTTTCTAAGTATTTTAGTAGGGTATATTTTTTTAATGCTTTCAACTTTAAATATTTGGTCTGATATTGATTTTGGTTATCTACTCTCCAACTCATTAGGGTTAATCTTGCTAGCAGCAGCCTTTTCTGCTTTAGGTATCTATTTTTCCTCATTAACTAATCAGCCGATTATTGCAGCTATTTTAAGTTTTATTGCTTTATTTGCATTAATGGGTCTCGATAAGTTTTTTGGAAGTCAACCAAATCACTGGTTTGGTTATATTTCCCTCATGAAGCATTTCCAAGCCTTTTCAAGAGGGGTAATTGATAGCAAAGACATCATTTACTTCATTTTATTTATTACGACTTTTTTAGTTCTAACTATTAGACGTTTAGATTCTGATAGGTTGAGAGGGTAATTTATTATGAAAATCAACGCTAAACTCAGATTGCAGCTGTTAATTCAAAATTGGTTTTTTGTTTTATTTTTTCTTTTACTCGTAACATTATTTGGTTATTTATCAAATCAATTTGTTTTTACAAAAGATATTACTCAGGCAAATAGAAATACTCTTACCCAGGGAAGCATTGAAGTTTTGGAAAACATGACAGGCCCAATCAATCTGACTGTATTTGCTACAAAAGATGATGTTAATAACGGTGATACTTTCAGACAGGGGATTATAAATTTTATAGCTCGCTTCCAAAGAGCAAAAAATGATATCAATATAAAATTTATAAGCCCCGTTGAGGAACCAAAATTAGCACAGGAAATGGGTATTAGGACGGATGGGGAAGTTATTGTGGAGTATAAAAAAAGATCTGAACATATCTCCCCTCCGTTTGCAGAGCAAGACCTAACTAATTTATTTGTGAGGCTAACTCGAACAAACGAGCAGCCGATTATGTATCTAGATGGCCATGGGGAAAAGAACTTAATAGGCGTAAAAACTAATGACCTAGGTGAATTTGGTAAACAGTTAGAAAAGAAAGGATTTAAATTTTCAAATCCAGATCTAACAGTTCTAAATGAAGTTCCAAAACAAGGCGGATTATTAGTAATTGCCAGCCCTCAAGTTAATGTTAGCAAGGTTGAATCTAATAAAATTGTTAAATATTTACAAGCTGGGGGAAATATTCTCTGGTTATTAGATGATGATAATCTCAAAGGGCTTGAAAATGTCGCAGAGTATTTAGGTTTAAATGTTTCAAAAGGAAAAGTAATAGATCCTTCTTCATCACAATTTGGTGCCAATGAAAATGTTTCTTTTGCAACTTTCTACGGCGATCATCCTATAACTAATAATTTCATGCTTAGGACTTTATTTAACGGAGCACACGAGGTAAGTGCAAAAGGGACATTTGAGAATGGTTGGAAGGTGAGTAAGTTAATTGAGGTCGCTGGTAATGGCTGGCTCGCAGAATCTGAGAAAGAGAAAGGGCAGAAGCTGGTTTTTGATAAAACTAAGGATAAACAAGGCCCAATTAATATTGGAGTTGCGTTTAATAGAAAATTCGAAGAAAAAGGACAGAGGGTAGTTGTAATTGGAAATTCTGCATTTTTATCAAATAGTTATATTACCTCAGGAGGCAATCTAGATCTTGGTATTAATATGATTAATTGGCTAGCTGGCGATGAAAAATTAATTACAATACAGCCTATGCCGCTTAAAGATGTCAATGTAACAATACCAAATGATAGTAAGTCTGTATTTCTTGCATGGACTATTTTTCATAGCTTTCAATACTTTATCCCTCTAGCTCTTTTTGTGGCTGGTTTCGTTATTTGGTTTAGAAGAAAAAAGGCTTAGGCAGATGAAAAGTAGATGGTTAATAAATATTGGATTATTACTTTTGGTTTTAATTACCTTTTTTTATTCCTGGACTATTTTTCAAAAAGAGCCTGTTAAGTCTTCTAGATTTGAGTTAACCAAACTTAAGCTCTCAGATTTCAACGAGATAAAGATAGATTTCCCTTCGAGAATAAGCACTCATTTCAAGATAGCTGATAGCCATTGGAGGATGTTGACACCCCATAATGCAAGAGCAGACGAGCTCTATGTCTACAGAATACTTTCCTTGCTAGCATCATCAAGTTTAGAAAAATTAACCTCTGATGATTTGTCAAAGTATGGATTAGATCAACCAAATTTAAAAATAACTTTTTTAGGAGATAACCTTGAAGAAGTATTTTTATTTGGAACTTACAATCCAATAAATGAAGATCAATATGTTTTATACAGAGATAACGTTTTTCTTGTTAGTGGAGGATATTCCGAAACATCTTCTTTTATGCCAGTAGAATTAATTGAAAAAAATCCTATTGCAAAGTCTGAGAGAATTAAAAGTTTTGATTTTTCTCGCCTTGAACAATGGCAGGATTCACGTCTTAAATTAAATTATAGTAATGCTGCTTGGAATGTTAAAGGCAAGAATTTATCAATTGTTCAATCTGATGTTAAGGAATGGTATGACATGACATGGAATAATATTCCAGCAAAGTCTGTTGAACCATATAAAATGGATGAAAGAATAGGTTATAAGAGTTTTGACGTTTTATTGCAAAATAATACGAAATTAAATTTTTATAGAATTCAAGAATCTCCAGAACTACTATTATTTAGAAAAGACGAAGGTCTTTTATATCACTTTCCTAGCGATTTAGGATTTACAATGCTCAATCCTCACGTTCAACAAAAAGAAGAAAAATAGTGCCAGAACTCCCTGAGGTAGAAGTTACCCGCCTCGGTTTAAGACCATTCCTGAATCTTACCGTAAGTGGATTAGTTATAAGAAATTATTCGTTACGCTGGCCGATTGATTCAGAGCTGCCTAAAATATTAAAAAATCAAATACTTCTAGATTTGACTAGAAGAGGTAAATACATATTAGCTAAGTTTACTAGTGGGACTCTTATTATTCATCTAGGAATGTCCGGTAGATTATGTATAGTTTCTTCTGAAGAAACTTTAAACAAACATGATCATGTAGATATAAAATTTAAAGAAAATAATTTAATTTTACGATATCGTGATCCTAGAAGGTTCGGCTCAATTTTATGGACAGATAATGACCCCCTCAAACACAAATTAATTAAAAATTTAGGGCCAGAACCACTTAATGATGAATTTGATGCTAAGTATCTATTTAGCAGATTAAGGAACAAAGAGCAGTGTATTAAGAATACGATTATGGATAGCCATATAGTCGTAGGAGTTGGAAATATTTATGCGAGTGAAGCTCTGTATTACTCTGGGATTCGACCTCAACGAAGATCTAAGAAAGTTTCAATGAAGGAGGTTGATAGCTTAGTGAAAGCAATAAAAAATGTAATTAAAGAAGCTATTAGAAAAGGCGGAAGCACTATGAGCGATTTTTTTGATGTAAATGGTAAAAATGGCTACTTTCAAAATGAACACAGGGTTTACGGAAGAGAGAATAATGCATGTATTAAATGCCAATTTCTTATAACTCAGATAAAGCTAGGTCAGCGTTCTAGTTTTTATTGTAAGAAATGTCAAAAATGAAAACTACAATAAATAATTATAATTAATAATGCCCCAGTGGATACTGAAGTAATCTTTAATAAAATGCGTAGACTTTTAATTTCGTTATGAGCCTTATTTTTTTTACTCTCAAAATGATTGTATTGAATATTATTTTCATTTTGAAGGAAAGCATGAATTAATTTTGGAAGTTTTGGAGCTAGACTCACCCATTCAGGAAACTCTTTTTTGATAGATTTAAAGAGACTTTTTGGTCCATATTGCTCTGAAATCCAATTTTCTAGATAAGGTTGTGCTGTTTTCCAAAGATCTAAATTTGGATCTAAATCACGACCCAAGCCCTCAACATTCAACAATGTTTTTTGAAGCATAGTTAATTGTGGCTGAATTTCCATATTAAATTGACGCGAGGTTTGAAATAACCTTACTAACAATTTACCAAATGATATATCTTTTAGTGGTTTTTCAAATATTGGCTCACATACTGATCGAATAGCATTTT
>Ga0209192_10001487_pt1 | contig 18603 bp, 17 predicted proteins | sample ArcticOcean_MG_C_11_FD_187433 | JGI IMG/M metagenome (GOLD analysis project Ga0209192, IMG submission 187433) | Marine microbial communities from western Arctic Ocean - ArcticOcean_MG_CB2_154 (SPAdes) (version 2) | ecosystem: Environmental > Aquatic > Marine > Oceanic | place: Arctic Ocean... | reverse complement strand
ATCCCACAGGATAAACGTGACGAAGTTTTTGGTTGGCTTCGATCAATTGGCGAAGGAGACATTATAAAGAATGATGTCATCTGTAGTTTTAGCATGGGACAAGATAACCTTGCTAAATCTATTATTGCTGATCTCGAAGACAGAGGAGTTAACCCACAAGCTAAAACGCACATCCATCCGATGACGTTGAAGTCTTGGGTTAAAGATCGCATTGAAGCAGGGAAAGATATTGATCTTGACATGTTCGGTGCTTACGTTGGAACTAAAGCTACTACTAGAAAGGTATAAGATAATGAGTACAAATAATCAAGTAACAGAGAAAAAAGAAGCAGGTTTACCTGCTAATCTAATGAGTGAGATGGTTGCCGATTCAGGAGTTGGTCTTGATAATGTGACGGCTGATGATATGCAGATTCCTTTTCTTAGGATTCTACAAGCTTTATCCCCACAGTTAATAAAGACTAACTCAGGCTATATTAAGGGAGCAGAACAAGGAGATATCTTCAACACAGTTACCCATCAGGTATGGAAAGCTGAAGATGGAATTCTTGTTGTACCATGTTATTTTGAACAAAAGTTATTAGAGTTTGTTCCTAGATCGCAAGGCGGTGGATTTATACAAGAGTTAAAGAAGACGGATCCAAATGTTCTTGCGGTGCAGAAAGACAAAGAAACCGGCATGGACATGTTGCCTAGTGGTAATGAACTTGTTCGTACAGGGCAACATTATGTCAAGATCCTTAACGATGAGCTTGGCATGTTGGAACCTGCTATAATTGACATGAAGAAAACTCAGATGAAACGATCTAAGATTTGGGTTACACAAATGTCAATGCAGACTATTAAATTACCAGATGGTTCAGCTAAACCTGCACCTATGTTTTCAACCAAATGGAAATTGAAAACAGTTGCTGATGGTAATGACAAAGGTTCTTGGTATTCATGGCAGATTGAGAAGATCGGATTAGTCGATACTCTTAGTATGTATAATGAGTGCAAAGAGTTTCATGCTAATGTATCAAGTGGAGCCGTAAAATCATCTGCCGTTACTGATGACTTACCTTCTACTAATACAGTAAACGAAGACGAAGTGCCGTTTTAACTGACAAGTTTAGAGCAGGGTCTTTTTTGGATATTATTCCCTGCTCTAATTCTTTAGGAGAGGAAGAGTTAAGATGGATAACGTACAACGATTAATGGATGTGTTTGAGGGTTTTAGTGATGCCCATGGACAAACTAGAATATCTGCTGAAAGAAGAGCGGGTAAACAATCAGCTAATTCTTATATAAAGAGAACTCCTTTAACACAAGAACTCGTCAATGGTCATTTGACAGGTGTTCTTGGAGTAGGCTCAATACCAATCAATGAAAATAATCAATGCAAGTTCGGTGCTTTAGACATTGACATCTATCCTTTGGATCATATTGCATTAGATAAACAACTTAGAAAATTAAAGATACCTTGCGTTGTATGCCGGAGTAAGTCTGGTGGTGCACACATATACTTTTTTATGACGGAATGGATGAATGCAGGAGAGTTTAGAGACAAGGCATCAGAGATAGCTTCGGTCATAGGTCATGGCGGTTGTGAGATATTTCCTAAACAAGAAGAGATATTAGTTGAACGTGGGGATGTGGGAAACTTTATTAATCTTCCATACTTTGACCATGAGATGACAACAAGATATGCATTTAAAGAAGATGGCGAATCAGCTACGTTAGAAGAATTTTTAGATATAGCCGACCAAAGGAAAGTAACTCCTAGTGATTTTAATAAACTACAGGTTGGAAGTAAACAGACGGAACCTTTTCCAGAAAGTCCACCATGTTTAAATGTTATGGCATTGAGTGGTATTGGAGAAGGTGGACGTAATTCTTCTTTATTTAACTATGCTACTATGTTTAAGAAAATGGATCCTGATAATTGGAAAGCTTTATTAGAAAAGTTTAATATAGAATATTGTTCTAATCCGTTATCAGCTTCAGAGATTGTCACAATTCAATCCCAATTAGAAAAGAAAGAATATTTTTACACATGTAATCAAGAACCATTAAAGTCCCATTGCAATAAATCTTTATGTAAGAGAAGAAAATATGGCATAGGAACTACGACTGATGCTGTGGAGATAACAGGTTTGTCTATTGTCAAGTCCGAACCAAGGGTCTTTTTTGCTGATTTAGATGGCAGACGATTAGAGTTAACGAGTTATGATTTACAGTCTCAAGCTAAGTTCCAAATAGCCTGTCTTGAGCAACAAAATTTTATGCCACCACGAGTTAAGGAAGACTCTTGGCAAATATTAATTAATAGTTTGTTGTCAGAGGCTAATGAAATAGAGGTTCCAGAGGAGTTGACATATAAAGGTCAGTTCTTGGATTTAATAGAATCATTTTGTCATGGCAGGGTTCAAGCTGCATCAGCAGAGGAATTATTGTTAGGTAAGCCTTGGGTTATGGAAGATAATGTTTATTTTAAGATAGATTCTTTTGTAGATTTTTTAAGACAAAAGAATTTTACACATTACTCTAAAGGACAAATACAGGAAAGAATAAAAGAAATGAATTCTGGGGATAAATGTAATGCGTCTAAACATTTTAAAACAACAAATGGTGGATGGAAATCAATAAGGGTATGGTGGGTTCCAGACATGAAAGAGCAGGTTGACATACCTAATGTAGAAATTGAAGAAGAGGTGCCTTTTTAATGGAAACAAGTATATTTGGACCACCCGGAACAGGGAAGACAACTAAGTTATTACAAATAATTGAGGATGCTATAGCTGATGGAATTCAACCAGATAGAATAGCTTTCTTATCGTTTACTAGAAAAGCTGCTCAAGAAGCTATTGACAGAGCCTGTGTAAAATTTAATCTCGACCCTAAATATTTTCCTCATTTTAGAACCCTTCATTCGTTGGCTTTTCGTTGGACAGGAATGAAGGCAGAGAACTTAGTTAAACCTGCTGATATGAGGTTCTTAGGTTTAAAGTTAGGTGTTAAGTTTAATAAAGAAGAAAAAATTAACATTGAAGATGGGGATTTATATACACCTGGATCAACGGATGGCGATAAGTATTTTCACATAATGCATTTATCAAGATTAAAAGGAACTTCTTTATTAAAAGAGTTTGATGCTTTTAATGATACAACCTTACATAGAAGTTACGTTACTGTAGTAGAAAAAGCTTATGGTGACTTCAAGAAAGCACATGATAAGATTGATTTTACGGACATGCTTCTTAATTTTTTAGAAATGAAGACTGGTCCAGATTTAGATTTATTAATTGTTGATGAGGCACAGGATTTATCTCCTATCCAATGGAGAATGATTAAGGAATGTTTGTTACCAAACGCTAAGAAAGCTTATTACGCAGGGGACGATGATCAATGTATTTTTAATTGGGCAGGTGCAAATGTACGAGATTTTTTAAATGCATCTGAAAATAAAATTATTTTGGATAAATCATACCGAGTACCAAAAACTATACATGAATTTGCTAGAAATATAATTTCAAATGTTACTTTCAGGCAAGCTAAAGATTGGCAACCTCGTGAAGAAAAAGGTGTGTTAAATTTTCACTTCAATATAATGGATGTAGATTTTAGAACCGGAGAGTGGTATATCCTTGCTCGTACAAATAGAATACTTTCAGAAGTTTCAGATAAACTTAAAAATGAGGGGTACATCTTTTGGAGAGAAGGATCTGGTTGGTCGGTGTCTCAAGAAATTATTGATAGTATTGAGGTTTGGGTAAAGTTATGCAAAGGAAAATCAGTAAGAGTACAAGAACTAATAACTTTCTCGAAGAAAACAAAGAAGGACATCATTGGTTATGGTGGAAAAAAACAAATAGAAGGTCTAGACTATGGTCATACATACACACTAAACGATTTATTAAACAGTAATTTAGGTCAAAAATTGAATCTAAACAAAGAGATGACTTGGTGGGATGTTATAAATGTCAGCGAAGAGCAACGAATTTATATTACATCAGCACTCAGACGAGGAGAATCAATTCTATTGGGCACTCCGAGGATTAGGATATCTACAATACACAGATCTAAAGGTGGAGAAGCGGATAACGTAGCTTTATTGTTAGAGACACCAAAAATAATACAAGACAAAGGGGATAAAGATAGCGAACATAGAGTGTTCTATGTAGGGGCAACTCGTGCTAAAAAACAATTACATGTAATAGAAAGTGGGATAAAAAGTGGCTATAAAATCTAAAGACAGAGAATTTTTCTTAAAAGAAGCAGAAGCACTCATCAATGGTCCAAGGGCGAAGGAGTATGGGCCAGCGAGAAAAAATCATAAAAGAATAGCTGATATATGGAGTATACTTTTAGATAAAAAACTGAAAGAACCAATTACTCCGGAAGAAGTTGTGGCTTGTATGATAGGTGTTAAAGTTGCTAGACTTGCCGAAGATATATCTAAAGAAGATTCGTGGACGGATATTATTGGATACGCTGCATTAGGTGGAGAAATCATAAATGACAAGTAATGATCAGTATCACTTTTTAGATCAAGACATAAAAGATATGTCTTGGGGCAATGTAGATTCTGATTGGTCGCCACCAAACACTTTTCCAGACCTTACAAAAGCAACTAGAATTGCAGTTGACTTAGAAACAAAAGATCCAAACTTAATTAAATTAGGACCTGGGTGGTGCAGGAACGATGGACATATAATAGGTATTGCCGTGGCCGCAGGGGATTTTCAAGGTTATTATCCTATACGTCATGCGGCAGGTAATATGGATAAAAGAATTATCTTTAATTGGTTTAAAAAACAAATGGCAACACCTCACATACCTAAAGTGTTTCATAATGCTATGTATGATCTTGGTTGGTTAAGAGCCGAAGGAATAGAAGTACAAGGTAAGATAATAGATACCATGATTGCTGCACCTTTAATTGATGAGAACAGGAGATTCTATAATCTTAATTCATTAGCTAGAGATTATTTAAAAGAATCTAAAAGTGAAAAAGCATTAAGAGCTGCAGCAAATGAGTTTGGTGTTGATCCAAAAGCAGAGATGTATAAATTACCAGCTAGATACGTTGGTGCTTATGCAGAACAAGATGCAGCTGTGACATTACGACTGTACGATCATCTAAGTGTTTTGTTAGATAAAGAAGAATGCTCTTCTATTTTTGAGTTGGAGACTGATTTGCTTCCTGTCATATTTGAAATGAAAACAAAAGGTGTTCGAGTTGATGTTGACAAGGCTGAACAAGTTAAAAAGAAAATGGCACGAGAAGAAAAATTACTTATACAAGAGATAGTCAAGGAAACAGGTGTCACGGTTGAACCTTGGGTCGCTACATCTATAGCAAAGGTCTTTGATTCTGTGGGACTTTCTTATTCTCGTACAGAAAAGTCCGGGGCACCCATGTTTACAAAACAATTTCTCTCTAATAACACGCATCCAATTGCACATAAGATTGCAAAGATAAGAGAACTTAACAAAGCAAACACGACCTTTGTTGAAACTATTCTTAATCATGCTCATAATGGTAGAATTCATTGTGACTTTCATCCCTTGAGAACTGACGATGGTGGTACTGTAACAGGTCGATTTAGTTCTAGCAATCCTAATCTGCAGCAAATTCCTGCTAGAGATCCTGATATTAAAAAAGCAATCAGAGGATTATTCATTCCAGAAGAAGGAACCAAATGGGGGTCATTTGACTATGCTTCACAAGAACCTAGATGGTTAGCTCATTACTGTGCAAATTCAACAGGGGATTTACGACATCCATTAATTGATGATGTGGTTAAAATGTATAAAGAAGGTAAAGCCGACTTTCATCAAATGGTAGCTGACATGGCAGATATAAACAGGAAAGAAGCTAAGACAGTTAATCTTGGAATTATGTATGGCATGGGTAAAAAGAAATTAGCTGACACATTATCTATTACAGAAGAAGAAGCGGTATCTTTATTACAAAAATATAATGAGAAGGTTCCGTTTGTTAGAGACTTAGCAACAAGAGTTTCTGCCTTTGCACAGAATAAAGGAATGATAAGAACACAGCTTGGTAGAAAATGTAGATTTGATATGTGGGAGCCAAAGGGATTTGGTTACAAAAAAGCATTGCCAATGAATGAAGCTCTAAAGGAATACACAAATATAAAGAGAGCTTTTACATACAAAGCTTTGAATCGATTGATTCAAGGATCAAGTGCTGATCAAACTAAAAAGGCAATGGTCGATTGTCATGCGGCAGGTCTTACACCGACATTGACGGTGCACGATGAATTATGTTTTAGTATAGAAAATCAAGAGCAATCAGACACTATAGTAAATATAATGTCTAACTGCATTAAAGATTTAAACGTACCTTTTGAAGTCGATGCAGAACTAGGCGACAATTGGGGCGAGGTAGGTTAATGGGTAAAAAAGCAGAAGAAAAAACTGAACGTAATGCAGAAATATATTATAGACGTATGGCAGGGGAAAGACTCAAAGACTTGTGTAAGCAGTATGATCTATCCCGTAGCCGTGTATATAAAATAGTGATGCAGTATTCTAAAAAACTGTGCCTAAGTTGATTAGTAACCAGCTTTTACATATTGATTATGTAATTCTGTCAACGGATCTTCTTCTGGCTTTTCATTTTTAAAAACTTCATACGCATGTGATTTTATATTAGACCTATTTAGTCCTATATCTTTCAATGTTGCATCGTCTAAGCTGTTTAAAGCTGTTACTGTTCTTCCTATCTTAAAGTTGTAAAACCATTTTTCAAACATTTATTTCTCCATTTCTATTATTAGTTATATATTGTTTCTAAATAAGAGATAAGAGGGCAAAAATGAAAAACACAAGTGCTTAAATAGATTGAATTAATGTTAAGGTAGTTATCATAAACATACAAAAGATGAGGCTATTTTAGGTATCAATCATACCAAGACTATTTGTTTCATCGATTCTGAGGCATCTGAGAGGCTCGTTTTTTTAATAATTCCCTTAACTCTGCATTATTTCCTAATCCTCCCCCCTATTGATAAGGAAAAGTGCTTAACTCTGCATTATTTTTTTACGTTCTTCATCAGTCATTTTAGACCAGTTAGAAATTTGTTCTAAAGTTCTTTGGCAACCAATACATATATTATTTTTTATTTTGCACACGTTTAGGCACGGGCTTGCAATAGGCTGTAATTTTTTTCGTCTTGGCATTGGGGTATGGAATCTCTGGTTGTTCGTTTAATCGTCTAGCAAAATACAGGCAGTCATTAACATTGGGAAATGTTTGGTCTTGATTAATTATTAATGTGCCTATCATATAGACTAAAACAAATTCTATCATTCATCTTTGGTTTTCCAAAAGTATTCATCCGTGTCACCAAGTCTTGTTCTGTTTCCATTCTCAACTTGGTACTCTACTGTACTAACTTTGAAGTCTGGTTGCAAGGGCTCTTGCGGAGTTAATGAGTTATCATAAACTCTCATCCTGTTATTTGGATACAGGCAGAACTGTCCATTGTCTAACGCTAAAAGATTATGTGATTTATGTTCAGCCGGTGTTTCACTGGTGCTATAATCTATTGCGTTTATATCTGAATGATAATTATCCATTGTACAAACATAAGAACCCGTCAGTGTACCGTGATCCCTGCTTAATATCTGAAAATCCATTGATCCAATGAATTGCTTATGAATAGACACAACACCATAATCCATGCAATTCCAAAATTGCAAATTATTAAGAGGTAAATCTGGTTCTGGAGTTTTCTTCTTATGAAGAAACGCACTGATAGGTAGCTTATCAAACAAAGCACCATATTCAGGTAAATAAGTTTCAAAATAAAATGCCCGTCCAGGTATAGATTTAGCACTAACCCAGACTCCAGCGACAAATTCTCCATGCCCATCCTGATGATCCCTTAAATATTCTTTTCTAACCCATACGTCTTCGGAGGGTAAATTACAAATTAATTCAGCCATTATGATTTAGGATTCTTTTTACCAGCTTTTTTGTTTCTAGAGTATGATCGGTTCTTAGAAGCAGCCATTACTTTTAATTTACTTTTTTTATTAAGAGCATTACCACCAACGTGATGTACATCTTTACCATCACCTTTTTTTACCTTACCTTTACGCAACATTATTCTGCGAGCTAAGTTTCTGTTAGCTCTCATCTTTCTGCGAGACTTAGGTTCAATCTCATATTCACGTTGATAATTTCTTGTATAAGCCATTAATGTGTTGTTACCAAAGGTTGTGAGAATGAACTATCATTATAATCGCCACTATCAGTGTAGTCTCTTGTGACAGTTTCTCTTTTTAAAACACCATCTTTAACTCTGTAAGTTACTAGCTCTTGTCTAATAACACCATCTAAATCATTTGCTAAGAAATCTTTAAAAGGTCCATCTTTCATTACCAAATTCCTTTCGTATAACCATCTGTTCTGTTGTATGTAAGCACATCTTTTCTGTTTTCATTTTCACTAACATAGGATACATGAACCCATCCAGAATTAAGATCCGCTTTATTCCAACACTCTAGTATCAATTGATCAAAGTTTAGTTTCTTTTCAATGTATTTTGCAAGCTCATAATTACTTACACCATATATTTCTATATCTGCTGCTTCTCCATCACAATGCTGAGATGTACTTTTTGATCCAATCGCTTCACACAAGGCAACACTTCGATACCCTGAGTTAACATTAATTGGTTTTGCAAATGCTGATCTAATAGGTTCAAGCACAGAATGACACAATTCTTCCATAGCCAAAACACTTGCTTCATTTGGTGAGTTTGCAATTCCTTTTCTCTCAGCCGTCTGAGATTTAGTAAATTCTATCAGGGCAAAGTTCTTAGATAACATTACGGTCATGGTTTATTCCTCTGTGCTATTTGTGCATTCTTGGCTGCTTCAATTGGGTTACTTCCTAATAGTGAAGGGTCTATAAAACCTGTGTTACCTATAGTTTTAGAATAACCAAAAGGATTATTTGTACTAGTATTAATGTTTGTTGTAACAGGTTTAACAGGAGATTCAATAGTTGTATCTTGAGGAATAACTTTTTTTTGTCCAGCTTCCTCAATTACTTCAGATGTATATTTCCTACCAATTTGAGATTTTATCATTAAATTAATTTCTTCTTTTGGATAATTACCAAGAGTTCCGTTAATACTCATTTGTTTAAAAACAGTAGAACCTGGAATTAAAGGTTTATATTTATCCGCAATAACTCTTTTGTAGTCAGAAACGCCAGCGATTCTTAGAGCTTTTGAAATATCTCTATCACTAGCTCCCATTACTTTCATATCTTCTACTACTCTATGAAAAGAATTAAAAACTCTAAACCTAGCTTCGTTTGCAGTATTATATGCTTCTAATATTTCTTCTTTTGTAGAATTAGGTCTTTTAGCTATTTTATTAAATAAATTAGAAGCTTCTGTTCTAGCTTTTCCAAACTCAAAACCTTTGTACTTCATTACCATATTATAATCAACAGTATTAGGAGTTACTCCTGTTAAACCTCTAAGTAATTCAGTTTCCAATTTAGGTGTTCTACCTAATTTATCTTTCTCTGTTACTCCTAAATGTTCTCCAAATATAGATCTTCCAAAACGACCCATTTGCAATTCACCACCAGATACATTAAACGGAGACACTCCAGGTGCCATTGCACCAAAAAATACATGTTTAAAACTTTTTCCTAATTTATCTCCAACAGAATCTTGTTGATTATATACTTCTGCACCAGATTCTGTTCTTCCACCTCTTCCACCAAAAACAGCTACATTAGCCAGCACACCAGCAAAGTCTTCTGCTTTTGGATCAGCTACATCTTTTAAAGCACCATATATAATGGATTCACTAATAAAAGGTTGTGCAAATTCATTAAGAGCTTGAGAAAAACTGTTAAAAACAAGTGATGCTGAATCTTTTCCCTTTAAATTACCTGCTTTATATTCATTTATAGCAGCCGTTGCCATTCTTTCTAACATGTCGTAAGGATTTGAATAACTATAATTTATATATTGTATGTTTCCTTTTTCATCTACACCGATAGGAATTAATCTAGCATTTTTTTCCCAAGGTGGTGCGAAAGATCTTTGATAAGATTCCATTTGTTCTTCACTTATACCACTAACTTGATGTCCAAATTCAGTTAAAGCTGCAGGAAGTATTCCAAAAGTTGTTGCAGCACCAGTTAACCTTCTTAATCCTATTTTTTGAATTTCTACATTAGTGCTTGCTAACTCGTCAATCCCTAATTTAATAGTATTACCACCCGTTCTTAGTATCTCATATGGAAATGCAGTAAAGTTTCCCAAAGGTGTTTTTCTTAACTGTTGAATTATTTCTGGTGTCAAATTGTAGTTAGGGACTGTATTTTTTACAATGTCTGCTGCTTCTTCATTTATTAAATCATTAATATATTTATCTGTAATTTTTGCATTTTTTATACCTTGAGACTCTCTAAAAGCTGTAGCTTTACCGCCTCCAAATCTTGCTTCTTCAGGAAGATTTCTTTCTAGATGAGCTAATTTTTGCTCATTAGATAATCCTCTAAAAGCATTTGTAAGTTTGTGGTGTTCAAATTCAAAGTTATATATTTTCCAAGTGTTATCACTAGCTTGATATGCATCTTCAAACTTTTTAGCGGTCTTACCTAAGAAATTTCCAAAAGTTGTGTCAGTTATTTTGTTTCCAAACTCTCTTCCTAATTTAGTCACTTCACCGTCTTTTAAAATATTTACACCGCCAAAACCTTCGTCTATTAGTTTTCTTATTTCTTGAACTTCAGCACCTGTTCCCAATAAACCTAGTTTATTATATTTTTCTAAAGCATTAACAGCATCTTGTGCGGGCATATCTTTTAAATCAGAAAAAGCAATTTTAAAAGACTCAGCAACATTAGCACCTCTTCCTACGTTCCCTTGAGCGGCAGCAAATAAAGAAGCTGTTGTAAAGTTTCTTATCTGAGTAATCGGAGATAAAACTGTTTTACCATATTGTGTATAACCTTTGGCTTTTAAAAAACCAGAGTAAAGACTACGAATACCATTTGTTATAGCACCTTGATCACCCACAACTGTTCTTGTTAAATCATCGTAAACTCTTTGAGGAACCATAAAACCATCTAATGATCCAAAACTAGATACTTCTCCAGCCTTTGAATCTGCACCTAAAGTTCTATAGCCATTTTTTTTTAATTGATCCATTTTCAATTTGTCACCTCTAGGGTTAACAAAAACTTTTCCTACATCAGGATTAATTTCAGAAGCTATTCGTATTGTTTTAAAATAATTGTCAGTTGCTACGGCTCTAGATAAATCAGCTACAGTTCCAAGAAAAGCTTCTTTAGGATCAGTTATTTCTCCAAGTAACATTCTTTCAAACTTTCTAAGATTAGCTTTTTCTGTAAACAATCCTTTATTTAATTTATCTACAAGAATTTCTGAGCTAGACCCTTTAGGTATTCTTTTAATCTTATGTCTTTCCACAAAATTAGTTGTTGCTTTTGTGGCTAATTCATTTATTTTTTCTGGTGTTAAATCTTTTAATAATTTACCTTCTGCGTCTAGACCTAGTTCTGTTAATTTATTTATGTCACCTCCTGCCAAACTAGTTAATTCATTTTCTAGTCTTGCAACATTTCTTGGGCTTGAAAAACCTTTTATTCCTGCCTGTATTGCAACATCGGTTGGCTTGTAAATACCTTTCCCAGTTAGACCCTGCTCATAAATAGAATATCTTCTTCTCATATAACCACTAAGATTGTTAGTAATTGTTTGTTTAATTTTATTTAAATTCTTAGCACCTTCATCTCCGCTTTTACCCAATGCATTCAAAGCGTCTGATTTAAGTATTTGATTACTTAAATCATCTATTTGAGAAGTCATACCTTGTATTTGCGGTTTTAAAATCTTTCTAATTGAAGGTGGTAATGTTTTATATGCCGTTATTCTTGCAGCTCTGTTTTCAGCCGTCATAACCTCAAACACTGTATTATACAAAGATTTTCTAGTTAATTGAGTCTCTGTTCCATTAGTTAATTTTCCAAATTCTTTTAAACTTTCATCCATAGATTTTTCTAATTTATTCATTTTAAGCAAAGCTTTTTTTGCTTCAGCAGATTGAAAACCCGGTTGTCTAGCTCTAGCATTAGCGACTTGTTGTGGTAACAAACCTCTATATCTAAGTTTACTAAGAACTTGAGTTAATGTTTTATCTCCAAATTTTAAATCATCTTGAGATCCAAAAACTAATCTTGTTTCTGCATCATCAACATATTTCCCGATTGGCTCAGTTACTTTTTTAACACCTCTTGCTATCGGAGCAGTAGCCGAAACAAGTTTATCAGTTATACCCGTTGCATCGTCAATTGCTCCTGCTATTGGAGTAACTGCATCTTTGGCTGCTCCAAAGGCTTTACCTGTCCCTGAGATAACAGCTGGAAGTGACCCGACAATGGTCGATGATTCTATGCCTATTTTTAACTTATTAGAAAGTCTTCTTAATGCTTCATCTCTACCATGTAAACCAACTTCCTTGTCAGTGGTCGTTGGACCACCGTCAAAGAAATCACCTATAGTTGTAATTCCATCCGTGGCAACTGCTGCATCAGCCAATCCAGCGGCAGCAGCTTGTTGTGCAATTAAAGCCACTCTATTTGATTTAGAAACCATTGCTGTCTTTGTGATTGGATTTAACTTTTGACCAGTTACAGCAGTTCTGGCTTTGCCGGCTCTTACTAGTTTTCCTACCTTAGATAATTTACTTACAGCACTTGCAGCAGCAATTCCTGGTATAACAAATTGAGTAGCGACTTCAGCAATTTTACCTGCCATACCTTCTGGGTCTACACCTAAAGCATCTCTAAGTTCATTAGCACTTTCTGTTACACTACTGGCTAAATCCGTGTCAGCAGCTAAATCGATAAGGCTTCCACCTAATTCAAGAATACCTTGTGGAATAGCAATTAAGCCAGAAACTATTCCTTCTCCAGTTTCTTTAATTACGCTACCTTCGTCAAAATAACCTAGTTCATCTTGACGTTTTTCTTCGACTACTTTTGCTTCCACTTCTCCTGTTCGGATAGCATCTAATTCTTGTTGTGCTGATGTGTTGTCAGTTACAACTGTGGGTTTTAAAGCTTGATCTAGATCTTCTTTTTCTTCGACTGAAGTTTCTAAATGACTTTTAAGACCAGCAATTAAACTTTCATTAGAAGCGTCCTCTGGACCCTCAACTTCATATATAGTTCCATCAGGACCCTGTAATTCATAAATAGGCATTTATTAATCCTCTTATTTTTTCACGCCTAATACTTTTATACCACCATTGGCTAGACCTTTAAGGGATACACCATACTGTGCTACGATCGCTTGTCTTGCCGCAATTACATTTTTATCATCAGCTGGTAACATAGAGAACTGCCCTGTGTATTCATCTTTTATTTTACCAGCGTTATCATAAGCTTCTTTAAAAGATTCAGTCCAAATTAAAGCCGCATCTAATTTACCTTTGTTAGTAGTTACGCCTTGTGCTTCAAAATTAACTCCGGCTACACTTCCAGAGTTAGCAATTGCTGTTACTCTTTTCATCATATCAGTAGGATTTGATTTACTTGCATGAGAAAGTAACACTAATTTTTTAACATAATTATCGTGAGCTTTTTTATCTTTGTCATTAGCAAAATCAATGTTACCTGTATCATCGTTGAATTTTCCAAAGCCAGCCCCAAGAGCTTGTTTTTGTTCTTTAGGCATTAAACTTACTGCTGTTGTTACGTCAAACTGTTTCATTGACTCTAATAATTTCTCTTTATTTAAATCATAATTTTTTACTTGTAACCCAAAAGTGTTTTTAAACTTTGCCCAATCTTTACTTTGTTCAGCCGCTCTAAAATTATTTAAATTATTTTCTTTGTTAATGTCTAACCCTAATCTAGCTACATCTATTTCAACTTTTCTAAAAAATTGATGCTGTTGATTAGTTACTTTTAATCTGTTTAGTTCCAATCCTTGTTGAAATTGCAACTCTTTAGAAACACGATCTTTATCTTGATTTTCTGCTCTTTGAACTATTTCAGCATTCTTTTGATCAATGTTTACCATTATTAATTTTTCAGCAGCAATAGCTGATTTTTCATCTTTAACAAGTTCTCTAAGTGTTGAATGATACTCCTTTTGATTTTCTCTTTCTTGATCATTTAACTTATTAATATCTTTTCCATAAGCTTCAAGACCAAAGCCAAGTCCTTTAGCAACATTCTGTAGTGTGTTTGAACTATCACCAGAAGCAATCGCAAGACCTGCTTTCATAAGACTCATCCAAAAAGCATCCTGTTGAGCTTCTGTTGATTTATCAGGGTTTTTAGGGTCATAGTTACTTGTTTTTGCAGCTAATTCTTCAAGCTCGCCTAAATTAAGGCTACGTCCTTTATAGTCTTCATATTTTTTAAGATACTTATCCCAAGCATTACCTTTTGTTATTTGAGCTTTAGGATCGTCCTCATTCAAAGCAGACTCACTTACAGCTATTTTTAACTCTTCATTACTTTGATCTACTTGTTTAAGTTTTGAAGGTGGGTTCTTTTTGTTTTTCTCAGCTGTAATATCTAAAGTTGAGGCTTTTGGAGAAAAAGTAGACTTAGGCTTAATTATATTCAGCTCTTCTTTTTTCTTATTATCTAAAATCTCTTTATTTTTTTTATTTATTAAAGTTTCACCTGTAATATTAGGGTCTTCAAGTGTTCTTGAACCTGCTTTATAATCAGTAAATTCGTCTACATTAGGTTGTGTCACCGTAAAAGTTTCAGGACCTTCGACAGGTATAATTCCAGGGCCTTCTATTTGAGCTCCTGCATTTTTTCTAAACTTGGCTTCATCTCTAGCAACAGTTTTATCTGTTCTGTATCCACCATATTTAGGATTATTTTTTCCATACAAATCTGGTTTAGGTGAGTTTAAGAATAGTTGTGGCATAACATAAGATAGAGGATAATTTGCTTGTGTATATGGTCTAGTGTTAACACTTGTGCCTACTTGTGCCGTAACAGGCTGACCACTAGCTATAGCTTGTTGTGCTGTAGTCATCAACTCTGGAGATGAAGCAAGAATACCCATAGGTTGTTTAGACATACCGGCTTGACGAAACATTTTTCTATCTAATGGATTGTTCATTGATTTTTAAATCCTCCACTCGCACCATAAGCACCTAATCCAGCTATGCCAAGACCATATAACTGAGATTGTGTGCTTGGAGGAGGAGCCGTTGATGTTGAATAAGTTTGTTGTAACGCTGGAACACCACGGAATAAGTCAGACATAAATCCAACTTGTTGATATGGAAGAGATTGCTGTGCTAATTCGTTTGCTCTTGTTACATCGTATCCTTTTTGAGTTTGTCCTTGTGACAATGCACCTGCACCCATCAATGTATTAATATCTTGCACACCCATCTGTTGACCCATTTGACCAATACCCGCTGTGGCTTGACCAAGTTGACCAACCGTCTGACCAAGAGCACCTGTTGATTGTCCAAGTTGACCTGTCAATTGTGCTAAGTTGCCAAGACCTGCGGCAGTTTGTCCATAACCTTGAGCACCTTGCATTCCTTGTTGTCCAAGTTGACCTGCCTGTTGTCCAAATTGACTAGCTTGTGCAAGTTGTTGTTGTGCTTGATTAGCTGCTGCTTGTTGAGCTAAACCAGACGCTTGTTGAAATCCTGCTGATCTTAATTGTGAACCAGTTCTTGCTTGTTGCTCTAATACATTTCTATTTATTTCAGCTTGTTGAATACCTTGTCTACTTCCACCAAAAGCTCCTGAACCAACGGCTTGAGCGTTTGCACCTTGTTTTTGTATGTCGCCTTGTCTTTGAATATCTTGATACTGTTGTTGTATCACATCATTCATATAAGGATCCATGTACTGTTGATATGAAGTGGGATCAAATCCATAATCAGCACCAGCCGTCATAGCTTGAGCTTGTTGAGTTCCCGCTTGACCTAAAGCTTGAGCTTGCAACATTGCATCTTGTTGATTTCGATATCCTTGTTGTGCTTCTGGTAGTTGACCCAAAGCACTTCCAATAGCTCCAAGACCAGTGCCTACAGCACCGATACCTTGACCAATAGCCGCACTTCCTTGTTGTAAATATGGTTGATACGCACCAACACCTTGAGTAGAAGCTGTTAAGGCTTGTTGCTGTTGAGGAGATAAAGCGGCTAATTGCTGTGCCGAATAAGGCATTTGCGAACCATCGCCAGTTAATGCCTTACCACTTGCAAATATATCGGCTAGAAACTCTTCTTGAAAAGGAGCTAACCTAACGGTTTGGGTTTGAGTTGATGTGTTCTCTGCCATTATGCTGCTCTTTCTAGTTGTGACATCATGTCATACATTCTTGCGGCACCAACATCTCTGTCCCCACCACCTGCACCACGAACTGCGTCTGCTGTTACTACAAATTCTCCGTCTGATAATCTTGCTGGAACAGAATCAGAAGTCCCTGTTCCTGGACCTTTTACTTCACCACCTGCATTCGCATTTAATGTGTCTATCCCTTGTCTTTTTCTAACTGCATCAAAATAAGCTAATCTTTGATCATCATCATTTAAATCATAACTTGCATCGCCAACTGAGCCAACACCTAAACGTGATTTCCCTGTTGCATAAGGATCCATTTTAGCTTCTTCTTGTGCTTTTTCTTTCATAAATAAAGGCAAAGTAGCAGATGCTAAACTAGCCGTTAATAATGGATTTTTTGTAAGAGCCCCCATTATTCCAGTAGATCCTCCTGTATTGCTTTTAATTGCTGTGTCCGCTACTGATGTATCTGCAAACAGCCCTCTTAAAGGAGAATTAGCTGTATTAAAGTTTTCAGTACCACCACCCATAGACCCTGCACCACCAATTGCATAAGCAGTTCCACCTGCAAGGGCTGCATTTCTCAATGATTCTTCAGTACTTCTTCCTGTAGCAGATGATGCAAGACCACTGCCAAGGGCTGCACCAAAAGCACCACCATAATACATACCAATACCGGCACCTATTACTGGGGCTGCTTTCTTAACTAATTTTGTTATGTCTCTAAAAATACCCATGTGTTACATCTTATCAGTTTTTAGGTTATCTTTCAATGCTACAATATAGCACTCGTACTAATTCTTGTCTTGGTAAGTTCTTGTACACTAGCCACAACATGAAGTCTATTAGCTGTTGCAGCCGTTACCTTTATAATCTCTCCACTTTGTAAGATCAAATCCCTTGTCAATAGTTCGATAGTTGTATTGGCGGCAACTGCTTTTACCTTAAATAAACTAAAAACAGCAGGAGCACTATCTGTAATTGTTACTGTTATTGTATCAGCACTGCCCGAATCATTCGATACTAAGATTGAATTAATAATAGAAGAGTTAAAATCTGTCTCACTAGGAGCCGTATATAACACAGTTGCGTCTGTTGTGGTTAAATCAACTTTAGCATTTGTTATTCCTTGAATATATTGAGGAATACTGTTTACTTCCATTATCGTCTACCATCCTCTCGAATATCAATTCTTGGTGACCCTAACTTCCATTTAGATCCTAAAGCATCTGAAGCAACTCGTAAAGCAAATGATCTACCTCTAACTCTTACATCTAGTTTTTCAGTAAAAGCTTCTATTGGTGACGTACTTGTTCGTGTTGTCGTGCCAGTATTGCTATCATTAAAATCGGCTCCTGGAAAGTTACGAGCTTTAATTGTAAAAGTTGCATTAGGTGAGCTCAAAGCAGTAGAACCAGAAAAAGTTATATCTGGTATGATTCGTTTTATAAAACTAAACTTCTCTCCGTCACCCATATCAATAGGGGCTGACTCAACAAAAGAAGACATTGCACTTCCATCATCATCAAACCCTGTTTCTTGGTTATATAAATAGCCCCCACTTGCAGCTACTGGATTCTTTCTTAATCCTCTGTCAAGCCAAACGTCACGGGGCATTGTTCCAAAATACCAAGTTTTATCGTTATAATTAAATATAACATATCTATCATTGCTAGAAGAACCAGAACTTGGATAGAACCAAGTTATCTCACCAAACTCACTATTTACACCAGCATAAACTTTTTCAGACTGCTCGTCATTAATATCTAAAAATACTTTGTCTTTTACTGTGCAAGGTAATTGTTGTGTTTGCCCGCCACCATAGACATAAAACGTGTCTTGACCCATCCAATACACAACGTCATCAACAGGTACAGCAGCTTTAGGACTAATAATAGTTATGTTTTTAGAAAGTTCTTGTAAGCCAAATGTAAATGGAGGGCCTATAAACTTCATGGCATGAAGCGTTTTATCTGTAAAAATTAAAACAGCTTGTTTAGTTTCAACAGCTTGAATAAATTCTGATCCACCACCAAGTCTTAAATCACCAGATGTATTTGTAGCTGTAGGTGTCCAATCAACCAAAGACTCTTGACTAGAGAAACGTACTAACAATGGATCTTGTACCGTGTCCCCCAAAGGATTTGTTCCAAAAGCAATAACGTGCCTGTCTTGGTCAGATACTAAAATCTGTTTAGCAATAGTTGGTGTGTTACTAGCACCACCTATTGTACTTATTTCCACGGCTCTTG
>Ga0209192_10001483_pt1 | contig 18633 bp, 14 predicted proteins | sample ArcticOcean_MG_C_11_FD_187433 | JGI IMG/M metagenome (GOLD analysis project Ga0209192, IMG submission 187433) | Marine microbial communities from western Arctic Ocean - ArcticOcean_MG_CB2_154 (SPAdes) (version 2) | ecosystem: Environmental > Aquatic > Marine > Oceanic | place: Arctic Ocean... | reverse complement strand
AACGGCAGTTCGAACCTTGAAAAGGTCACTAATGAAGCGATAAAAGTATCGAAAAATCTATCTTCTTCATGGTTAGATATGTCATATGATCAAAAACATGAACTTCAACAATTTGTGTTTCCCAAGGGAGCGACTTATAATAAGGAAAATGACCGAGTTCGAACTCCTGAAACACATTTATTATTTGAGCTAACTAAAAGAACCACAGGGCTTTATGAGAATAAAAAAAGCGGAACTCTGTCTCAAAATGAGATGAATTCCGCTTTGGTGGGCCCACCTGGACTCGAACCAGGGACCGACGGATTATGAGTCCGGCACTCTAACCAACTGAGCTATAGGCCCCAAAAACAGACTGCAATATTACGCTTTTGTTAACTATATTGCAAACAAGAAAATAAATTAAAGATGGTAAAAAATATCCTTTTCGACTTAGGTGGTGTCTTGTACCACATCTCCTACATAAAAACAATAGAAGCATTTAAAAACTTAGGAATCGAAAAAGCTCAAGATATATATAGCCAAAAACAACAATCGCAAATTTTTGATTTATTTGAAACAGGAAAAATCAGCGAAGAAGATTTCTTTAGTCATCTAAAACAATTTTCTCCTAAGGTTAGCACCAAAGAATTAAAGACAGCATGGAACACCATGTTGATTGGCATGCCCCAAGAATATTTGCAGCTTTTAAAAAGTCTAAAGAAAAAGTATAATCTATATCTATTAAGTAATGCAAACGTTACTCACGTTAAGCACCTAAAAAGCGACTTGCTAGCTAATAACGGAATAGAAAAATTGGAATCATTATTTGATAAAGCATATTTTTCACACGAGATAGGAATGCGTAAACCCCATTTAAAGACCTTTGAATGGGTTTTGCAAGATGCTGGAATAAAAGCCAATGAAACTTTATTTGTGGAAGATAGCATACAACATATCGAGGGAGCTAAGCTAGCCGGACTTCATTATTGTCACCTTAGCTCAAATAAGGCTCTTACAGCGTCTTTTCTTGACAAAGCTCTACTAGTATGCCGTTAGTGCTCTTTGGGTGCAGAAAGCATATCCTTTTGTTGTCAGCGCCGTCTTTAGGTGTGGAATGAATTAGTTCAAAACCAAGAGACTTTAATCTTTCCATTTCTTTTTCGATGTCTTCCACCTCAAAAGCTATGTGGTGAATGCCCTCACCCCTCTTTTCTATAAATTTAGCAATAGCGCTATTTTGGTCATTAGCTTCAAGCAATTCTATCTTAGTATCGCCAACCTTAAAAAAAGAAGTGGAAACGCCTTCGCTCACTACTTCTTCTTGCTTGTAATGACTTTGGTTAAAAAGCTTCGCAAATAACTCATTAGCGTTATTCAAATCTTTAACAGCAATTCCTATATGCTCTACTTTCTTCATAGTACAAAAATAAAAAAGGCGGTGAAAAAATCACCGCCTTTTTAAATAATATAATATTCTATTGACTAGAATCCAACGTGTAGAGAGATCCAAGTTTTAGTATACTCAGCATCAGCATCCATATCAGATGTTGCGTAGTTTACTTTAATAGAAGAGTTGTCAGATAATGTGTATCCTAAAGATAAATCAGTTACAGCATAGTCAATTGCTTCGTCTTCTGAAGCAATTTGGTGCATTGTAGCACCTACCATGAAGTCACCCATTGCGTAAGATCCACCGAAAGACATGTCAGTTCCTTCGTATGTGAAAGAAGAGTAGTCCATTCCTGATCCGTACATTGTTCCGAAGCTACCAGTTCCTAAGTAGAAACCGTTCTCTCCGTACATGTCGTATCCAGCGTGGATAGTTAACGCATCGTTAACACCATAAGAAGCACCAATAGTCATAAGGTCCATTTCAGCACCGTTATTGTCGTTAGTGTAGTATCCCATAGTTAAATCAACACCGTTAGTAGAGTAAGCAGCGTCAAGACCCATTGAAGTGTTTTCAGAAGCTGTAACATCTTCAGTTGTGTTTACATACAATACGTTTACACCTAAACCACTAAATTCACCAGCAGCGTTAATGTACATAGTTGTAGCATCATAAAAATCAGTCATGTTAGTAGAAGCATAACCTACGTGGATATCAGCAGACTCAATAGCATTGATTCCTACTAAGAAACCATCCCATGTGTTACCGTTACCTTGTACGAAGTCATTGTCTCCTAAGATACGACCACTACCAAAGTTTAAAGCCATACGACCCGCAGTTAATGAAGCGTAATCCATAACGTTTGTTGTAGCGTAAGCCTCACGAACAGTTAAAGAGAAATCTTGAGTTCCATTAGTAGTAGCAAGTCTGCCTAAAGTAGCAGCTGAGTTTAATTCTACGTGAGCTGAAACAGCTTCACCACCGAAATCTACAGCAGTTCTTACTCTTTGCTCCGTGCTCATTGCATCGTCAGTCGAATTAACTCTTGTTCTAGAGTCAACAGACCAATCTTGTGCAGAAACTGTTGTTGCTAGTCCTAACGTCAAGGCTAGAACAAAATGCAAATTCTTTTTCATAATAATTAGTTAAAATTGGTTAATAACGGCGGCAAGTTGCAATTTTTTATGGAAACTACCAAAAAATATCAATTCGTTATTCTTAACAAGAAAGTGTTGAAAAAGGGGGTGAAATTTAGGGTAAAAATCAACAAAAAAACTTGTTAACCCTCTCATTATCAGCTAATAAACCATTGTTAGTGTTTGTTGTTAAATTAGTGCAAAACTGGGTCGAAAGCCAAGGTCCTATCAACACACCCCTTGTTCCAAGGCCGTTAAAGACGCCTAATTTAGGCAACAAAGGGTGCAAACCGAGCAGTGGTTTTCGGTCTTTAACCGTTGGTCTGACCCCCGCATTGGTGTCAATAAGCTCATAATCTGCCTCTAAAATCTTGTTTAGCCCCTCAATTAGAAAGGATAAGCCACTCTCACTAACGACGTCATCCATATCTTTATGGTTATAAGTAGCCCCTACGATATACTCATAGCTACCCAAAGGCAAGACATATATACCAGCACTTAATATATAGTCTAACTTTTCTTGTGAAGGAATTCTAATTTTCATAACCTCTCCTTTAGTAGGCCGTATAGGTAAGAAATCGAAAAAAGGATTTTGGAGCACCCTAAAGCCTTCGCAAAAAATTACTCGTTGGCCAACTATATTTTTATAAGTAGCCGTTTCGGGATTCAACTCTTTGTAGTCGAACACCTCATTAATGTAGCTATCTATGCTTTCAAAATACTCTCTGGAGCTAGAAAGAAACTTATTTACCTCGAGGTTTCCGGCCGGATCAATCTGAGCTGTTCCGCTGCTGTCTTTTAAATAAGAGAATTTCTCTTCTTTATTAAAGGTGGTGATATATTGGTTTATATCAGTATTACTATACTGTACTTTCCATTGTTTGCTAACCTCATCGTTAGAAAAGACCTTTAGCACAGGGGTTAAGTTTAAAAAGGATGTGTCTAACTTTTTTTCTAATTGCTGATAACGCTTAATAGCAAAAGGCAAAAAAACAGATGAATTCCAGGTAGGAATGCATCTTTTCATACTAACAGGGTTAAATAAACCAGCTGCCACCTTAGAGGCACTAGCTTTCATATCCTTATCTATAACAACAAGCGTGTGGCCTTGTTCTATAAGGTCGTGAGCTAATAAAGTGCCAGCTAAGCCTTGGCCAACTATTATATAGTCTACTGATTTCAAGAGAAATGGGAGATTGATTTATGAAAACAAATGTAATTTAAAAAAGAAAGGCTTACCAATAATACGTGTGTCTTCTATTTCTCATTTGAGGAATATTGAAGCCTAAAGAGATTTCGTGAGAACCTGAAGTATAACTCCCAATCGATGATAAGGTTAGGTCAAAGCCGTAGCCAAACTGTAGCTTTCCTATTTCCAACCCTACAAGAGCAACTACTGATTTGCTAGTTCGCAATGAAACACCAGTCCAGAACTTATCAAGAACCAAGCGTGCGTTAACATCTAGCTGAACAGGGCCTCCCTCTATTGTTTTAATGAAAAAAGATGGCTCTAAAAAAACATCGTTACTAATGAAGTATTTAAATCCTCCATTAAGTACATAGTGCCTAACCTGATCGTTATCACCAAAAATATTGGATGATGCTTCTCTAAAAGTAGTTTCGAAAAGTTGATGAATAGCTCCACCTATATAATAACTAGGGCTTTGAAGCATTGCTCCGAAAGAAGCGTCTGGAGCTAAACTAGAAACAACACCAGACTCGAAGCCAGGATCAGGGTTTTTAAATTCTAATTCGTCTTGGTTTAGGCTATGCTGAGTAAGCATTGCAGACGCCCCTAAAGATAGTCTAGTAGAGTTAGAGTTACTTAGTTTTATATGGTAAGCATAAGAAAACATTAGTCCGAACTGACTATAAGGCCCAGTTTTTTCCTGAAACACAGTTCCTCCTAATCCAAATTGGCCATCGCGAAGGGGGGCATGAAAACTTAAGGTGTTTGTTAGGGGAGCAGAAGCACCCAGTCCTGCCCACTGATTTCTTACATTTAATCGAATAGGAGAATAGGACTTAGAACCGGCAAGAGCTGGGTTAATAGCAAAATCATTTAACATATACTGACTATACAACGGAAGTTGCTGACCGCTTGATAAAAGCGGTAAAATCAATATAAATATGCAAATGATTTTTTTCATTATCTAACTATGGTTACTGTACCAACATATGGCTCTTCATCATTATGTAAGGTTATTACATAATAATATGTAGCCGATGGTAGTATGTTATTGTTAAAGGTTCCGTTCCAAGCGGTATCCCAAGAGTTAGTGTACCTCTTATTGGAATATACTCTGTCGCCCCATCGATTAAAAACTTCTACTAATGCGTCCGGATAAAGCTCTATATTGTCTATATGCCAATAATCGTTGTTTTGATCTCCGTTAGGAGAAAAAGCAGAGTATACATACAAACAACTTTGACTTTCTCCGAAAATGGTCGTTGTAAAAGTAGTAATGCAACCATTGTCATCAGTTACGTTTAAAGAATATGTTCCTTCACCAACTCTTAAAAGATCTTGTTCTTCAGAGTTATTAGACCATGAGAATTGATAAGGAGCGTATCCGCCTATTACATCAGCAGAAATTTGACCATCTACATTGTCTCTACAAGAAGGGTTTGTAGTAACAAAGCTAATATCCATTAAACTTAAAGGGTCAATATTAAAGTCTACTTGTTGTTGGCAGTTTTTGTCATCCGTTACTATTACCGAGTAACTATTTGCTATGGATATTTCAATTTGTTCGCTCACCTCTGCCGTACTCCATAAATAGTTGTATGGGCTAAGTCCTCCAGAAGCAAATACCGTCGCTTTGGCAATCGGACTATCTGCACAAATAGCAGTATGATCTACAAATACGTTCATGCTATCTGGCTGATCGATAAACTCTGTTAATATTAATTCACAGCCAAACTGGTCTGTGGCAGTTAAAGTGTACACGCCTGCTCCTAAATTTGTTGCATTAATAGTAGTTTGGGCATTAGGGTCGTCCCACAAAAATTGATACACAGAAGCAGGATTTGCATTCTGAAGAGTCACCGAAATTTGTCCCTGATTCTGTCCGTAACATATAATTTCTGTAGTAGTGCTTTGAAGTTGAGGCTCTGTAATTTGAAAGACTAAATCTAGCTCGCAATCGTTATCATCGGAAATATTAACAGAATAAGCTCCCGCTACTAAGTTAGTAATGGAGTTAGATGTTTCGTTATTAGACCATACTATAGAATAAGAAGGCGTTCCTCCGCTTACCGAAATAGAAGCTCCTCCTATGTCTTGTCCACTACATCCTAAATTGGTGGTAGAAAGATTTGACTGCAATATGACGGCTGATCTAGCAGCTGGTTTACAGGGTCAGAAACACAACCGTTTTGATCAACAACGGTAATGTCAAATGTGTTTGCAGAAAGATTATTTACTGAGTAAGGATTTTGATTGGTGCTAGCATAAAGAGAAGCAACGAAATAAGAATAGCTTCCTGCACCCCCTTGAGCGCTAATTGTAAGCTCTCCATCAGAACTGGCAAAACAGCTTATCGAAGATGTTTCTACAACATCTACTATTTGCAATTGATTAGGCTCTGTAACGCTAATATTTTGAGTTCCAGACAAACAGTTATTCTGATCCGAGACTACCATAGAATAGCTTCCTGCTGAAAAATTATCTATTTGGTTATCTAAAGGAATGGGATCAAATAAACCGCTAGAATTTATTTCTAACATATAGTTGCCCGAACCTCCTTGAGCAACAACAGAAATGGTTGCATCATTCGACTCAAAACAGCTAACGTTATATCCAAGGTAGTCTGAAACAACCGAAGCGTTAAAGCTTACGACTTGAGGTTGAGCAAGATTGTAATTAGTAGATTGGGTACAGTTATTTTGGTCTTGAACAACTACTGAGTAATTAGTAGAGAAAAGTCCGTTAAAAACACCAGAATTTTGAAAAGTAGAACCATTATCTATAGAATAAGAATAATTAGGCGTTCCTCCATTTGCCTGTACGCTAATTTGTCCATCAATTAATCCGTTACAACTTATAGGAACAGTATTAATAATAGGATCAAAATCAAGAGCTAAAGGCTGTGATATATTAAGGTTGAAAGCAGCTGACTGACATCCGTTTGCATCCTGAGCAACTACAGAATAAACTCCTGCTGACAAAGAATTAATAGTATTAATGGCGTAAGGAAAAGTTAATCCGCCATTTATGCTGTAAGTATAATTAGAAGCGCCTCCGCTAGCGTCAATAGAGATACTAGCATCTGAAGCATTAAAACAGCTAACATCATTCCCATTATAATCGGATGTAATCGACACATTAGTTATCTGAACTAAAGTAGGCTCGGCAACCGGAAAATTAGTAGTTAACACACAGTTATTGACATCCATAATCGATACGGAAGCATTTCCTGAGCATACAAAAGAAAATACGTTGTTGTTGCCATTGCTAAATCCGTTAACGGAATAATTATATGGAGCAGAACCTCCACTAGCAGTAATAGTAAGCTCACCATCACAGGCGTTAAAACAGCTTATCTCAAAACCATTGTAATCGGATGTAACTTCTACATTAGAGATGAATATTGGTGATGGAGCTTCAAGTTGATAGGATAAAGAAGCTGACTCACAGCCCAATGCGTCAATTACTACAATGTCATAAATATCAGCACCTAGGTTTTGTATAACGTTTGTTGCAGAAACATTCGTGGTTCCGGTTAATTGATCGGTATATTGATAAGTAAAAGAAGCGGGGTCTCCCCCAAATGTTGTTATTGTTAGTTCTCCGTCAGCTGCTGCTGCACAAGAAATATCTTGTCCATTAAAATTAGAAGTTACTAAGCCGTTAAACGTAACTGGTGTTGGAGCGTCTATTGTTACCTGATACTGCTCGTAAACATATTGTGGCGCTAAAGCAGCATCTCTGGCCCAAACATCGTAAACACCAGCTGGTAAATTAGTATAATTTAAATCGGAAGTCCAAGGGCCAACAAGTCCGTTAATTGAAAACTCTACCCCAACAGGAGCGGCTACATTTGGTGTAATTGCCAGCTGTCCGTCAACAGATCCATCACAAGCCACGCTAGTAGGGGTAATTTGATCAATGTATCCTGTTACAACTAAGGTATAGTCTTCAGTTTCTCCTCTAGGATAAGTTCCTGTTGATCCAAGGTTTGGTATGCCCCAAACAAAAGTAGACGTTCCTACTCTTCTATAAACAATACGCATTCTTAACTCTCCTACTACCGCAGTTATAGGAATGTCGAAGCTTGTATTAAAAACAGGTTGATCTGCTTGTTGGTAACCGTCCGTATCACTAGAAACATAAACTTGTTCTCCAGCATCGGTGAAGTCTCCGTCGTCATTAAAATCAACAAAAACTTTTATTGCCCTATTAGGGGTGCCGGTATTGGAAAAATTACTGGAGCAGAAATCTCCAACTACCTGCAAAAAATAAGTTTGACTTTTTACTACTCCTGTAGAAAACTGTGTATTAGTTAGGTTCCCATCCAAGTTAGAGTTATTGCCTGTGGTAAAATCACTATAGCCCGTGCATGTAGCGTTTAGCAATCCGTTTAAAGAAGGGTTATTAATGTCTTCAGATCCAAATGGCAAAGAGCCAAAATTAACTCTTGCAATCACTTCAGAATTAGGGTCGTTATTACTAGATGCAGAAGAAGACATATACGTTTGAGCCAAGGCAGTAAAGCCCTGTGAAATCAAAACAATAAGTACAAAAAATCTAATGAACATTTGAAAAGTTAAGGTTGGAAATCAAAGATAAGAAATAATCACTCACAATTCAAGTGTGAATAAGAAAAGACAAATGCGGAGAAAAAATTGAAATCAATCAACTGAAAATCAACCTATTAAATCTATCTCATTGAAAAAAAAAGACCTGTTTTCGTTAAAAAAACAGGTCTTTTTGGAGGTCTCGAGCGGATTCGAACCGCTGTAGATGGTTTTGCAGACCACTGCCTAGCCACTCGGCCACGAGACCATTAAAGGATGGCGAATTTAATACTTTTTTGTTGAGTTATACAAGCTTTTTATAAATCTCTTTAATGGTAACGCGCTCTACATCCCCATTTATTGGAGGGTTTAATTTAGAAATACTTAGCGCTAAATACTCTATTTCAGCATGAAGAGTTGTAAGGCGATTAATAATTCTAAGAGCAACCGTTTCTAATAGCTTAGATGGCACATCCATCTCTTCTTGCACCACTTGATTAACCACCACATAGTCTATTGTTTTAGACAAATCATCGGATAAAGCGCTAGCCAGCAAGTCTGTCTCAATGTCTACATCAACAATGTAATCAGAGCCAATAAGCGTTTCTTGGGGCAAACAACCATGGTGGCTATAAAGTCTTATACCTTTTACAGAAATTATTCCCATTTATGCGTTTCTTTCAATTGCTAATCGCAATCTTTTAATAACCTCTTCTTTGCCTAGTATAGAACAAATGTGAAACATAGAAGGACCCATTCCTAAGCCAGTAATTGCTAATCTAAAGTTTGGCAAAACAGCACCAAATCCTAGCTCTTTCTCTTCTAAAAAACTTTTAAATGTAGTTTCTATAGTTAAAGGGTCAAAACTAGAAATAGAATCTAGTATCTCTATTAATTGATTTAGAATATCTGGGGTTGATTCTTTCCATTTCTTACGAAGCGTTTTTTCATCGTACTCTAATGGAGCTTCAAAAAAGAAGGTGCTTTCGTTAAAAATATCTTTAGCAAAAGTGGCTCTTTCTTTCATTAACTCACAAATAACAGCTAAATCAGCATCACTCACTTTTTCTTGGAATAAGGGAGAAACCAAATCGGATAATTCTTGTCCGTCTTTAGCCCTCAAGTACTGCTGGTTAAACCATTTTGTTTTATCGAAATCAAATTTAGCGCCTGCCTTGCCGACTCTTTCTAAACTAAACGATTCTATCAGTTCGTCCATAGAAAAAATCTCTTGAGTAGTGCCAGGGTTCCAGCCCAAAAAGGCTAACATATTAGTAAATGCTTCTTTAAAATATCCTTCTTCACGATATCCTTTAGAAACATCTCCTGTTTCTGGGTTTTTCCACTCTATAGGAAACACTGGAAAGCCTAAACGATCTCCGTCTCTTTTGCTTAGCTTACCATTACCATCGGGCTTTAAAATAAGGGGCAAATGAGCAAATTCTGGAGCTTTCCAATCAAAAAATCGATATAATAATATGTGTAATGGTGCCGATGGCAACCACTCTTCACCTCTAATAACATGAGATATTTTCATTAAATAATCGTCTACCACATTTGCAAGGTGATATGTAGGCATGCCGTCCGATTTAAAAATAACCTTATCGTCTAGATTGTTTGTGTTTACCACAACCCATCCTCTAATAATATCTTTAAATTTTACTTCTTCGTTTCTAGGCATTTTAACACGAACAACATAAGGTTCGTTTTTATCAAGTCTAGCTTGTACTTCGTCTTCAGATAAAGACAAAGAGTTCTGCATCGAAGTTCTGGTAATAGCGTTGTATTGAGGAGAAGGAACCCCTGCGTTTTTCATTCTTTCACGCATCTGGTCAAGTTCTTCTGTAGTATCAAAAGCGATGTAAGCATTGCCGCTTTCTAATAACAGATCGGAATATTCTTTATACATATGCTTTCTGTCCGATTGTCTGTAAGGGCCTAAATCTCCAGCTTTACCTATTCCTTCATCAACTATAATCTTACACCAATCTAAAGACTCAACAATATATTGTTCTGCTCCTGGCACATATCTGTTTTGATCCGTATCTTCTATTCGAAGAATGAAATCTCCTCCGTGTTTCTTGGCAAATAAATAATTATATAATGCCGTACGAACACCTCCCATGTGCAATGGCCCTGTCGGGCTAGGTGCAAATCGAACTCTTACCTTATCCATAGATGTCTATTTTTGTGGAGCCAAAGATACATTTTAATCAAATATGACAAAGTGTTCAATTAGAACTAAAATCATACCTTTGTATAGTGAAAGAGAGAAATTCATTAATTGAAAAGTTAGAGGCGTTTATCAGTAAATATTATCAAAATTTATTGATAAAAGGGGGTCTTTTTTTTATAGCAAGCTTTACCGTTTTCTTTATATTATTTTCTTTTTTAGAATTCTTTATTCGTTTCGAAAGCTCGGTGAGAACTGTTCTATTTTGGCTTTTTGTATTGATAAATGGAATTGTTTTTTATAGCTGGATTGTCATTCCGTTATTAGGCCTATCCAGAATAGGAAAATCACTTAGCCATAAAGAGGCCGCACGAATTATTGGACTTTACTTCTCTGATGTTCAGGACAAGCTACTTAACATATTACAACTTCAAGAAATAAGCCAAAGTGAGAACGAATTAATTGAAGCAAGCATTGAGCAGAAATCAAACGAACTTAAGTCATTGCGCTTTGCTAATGCAGTAGATTATCGTCAAAACCTAAAGTATATAAAGTACGCAGCATTACCAATTATAATTATTATATGCTTAATTATTAGTGGAAATAAAGATGTTATAGTAGGCGGTTCCGAGAGAATCATTTCATACAATAAAGAGTTTATAGAGCAAGCTCCTTTCTCATTTGAAATTCAAAACACAAATCTATCAGCTGTTGAAGGAGAAAACTTTAAAATAGACCTTAAATTAATCGGAGACGAAATAGCTAGTGAAGTAGAAATTGAATACAATAGTAACTCCTATTTTATGAGTTCAAAAAAAATAGGCAGCTTTAAATTCGAGCTAAAAAATCTTCAAACGTCTGTTAGCTTTAGGTTTAAAGCCAGCAATTTTTATTCTGGCACTTATTCTATTGAAGTATTGCCTAAGCCAATTATTTCAAAAATAAACACTAGTATAGATTATCCAAATTACTTAAATAAAAAGTCCGAATCATTTCAAAACAAAGGGAATTTATTCGTTCCTGAAGGGAGTGTTATCAAATGGGAAGTCGTTACCGAAAATGCTAGCAAATTATTTATGGGCTTCGAAAAAGAAGCTAAAATTAAAGCTGAGAAAAAAGAAAAGAATACTTTTTTGTTTAGTAAAAGAGTAAAGCAATCGCAAGACTATATTATTATAGCAGAAAATAGCTTTACTAATGGTGACAGCTTAATATATCGTCTGAATGTTATAAAAGATAAATACCCTAGCATACAAATAGAAGAATATATAGATAGCACAAATAATAATATTCGATTTGTGAGAGGCCAAATAGACGACGATTACGGATTACAAAAACTCACTTTTAATTTCCGCACTTTCGACGCAAAAAGCCAATGGACGCCAATACCATTAAGTATAAATAGAAAGGAAACTTCTCAATTATTTTCACACATAATAGACTTTGATTCCTTAGCGATAAAACCAGGCCAAGGTTTAGAATATTATTTTGAAGTTTGGGACAACGACCAAATAAATGGTAATAAGTCTAGCAGGTCAAGCAAGAAACAATATCTAGCTCCGACTAAAGATGAGTTAGAGCAAGAAATAAACTCTGAAAACGAGAGTCTAAAACAAAAGATGGAGCAGACTCAAAAGCTTGCTGCAGAAATTCAAGCAGAGCTAGAAGAGCTAAAAAAACAACTTCTCAAAGAAAAAGAGCTTAGCTGGGAACAAAAAAACAAGGCTAAAGAAATAGTAAAAAAACAAGAAGAACTTAAAAATCAAATTCAGCAAATAGAACAACAACAAGCCCAGTCTCAAGAAAAAGACGATCGAATAAATAATAAAAACCAAGACTTATTAAACAAGCAAAAGCAAATTCAAGAACTGTTTGAAAACATCATGGATCAAGAAATGAAAGACATGATGAACGAGTTAAATGAAAAGATGGAAGACATCGATAAAGAAGAGTTGAAGAACTTAATCGATGAAATGCAGCAAGACGACGAAGATGTGGAGAAGGAGCTCGACAGAACACTAGAGTTATTTAAACAAATGGAGCTGGAACAAAAGCTTGAAAAAAATGCTGGAAAACTAGAGAAATTAGCAAAAAAACAAGACGAATTAGCAAAGAAAACTTTAGACAAAAACCAAGATTCTGATCAACTCAAAAAAGAGCAAGAAGAAATACAAAAAGAATTTGAAGAAATACAAAAGGATTTAGAGCAAGCACAAAAACTAAATCAAGAACTAGAAAATAAAAAAGACATACCCGACACTAAAAAACAAGAAGAAAATATAGGCCAAGAAATGAAAGAAAGTCTTGACAAGCTAAACAAGAACTTAAAAAAACAAGCATCCAAATCACAAGAAGATGCTGCTGATCAAATGAAAGAGATGAGCCAATCAATTCAAGATTCGTTAGCCCAAGAGGAAGCTGAAACTGTTGCTGAAGACATGGAAACTTTACGTCAAATTCTAGAAAACTTAATAAGCCTTTCTTTCGATCAAGAAAACTTAATGAATAACCTTTATGACGTTAAGTTTAACAGTCCGATTTACACTCAATATATGAGAGATCAAAGCAAGTTAATGGACGACTCACAGATTATTGAAGACAGCCTATTTGCACTTAGCAAAAGACAGCCTCAAATACAATCTATTATAAATAGTGAGATAAACGACATGAATGCTAATATGGAAAAAGCATTGTCGTTTATGGAAGAAAGGAAAACCAACGAAGCCTCAGAAAAGCAACAATTTGCTATGATGTCTGCAAATAATTTAGCCTTGCTATTGTCAGAAGTACTGGAGCAAATGCAAAAGCAAATGACGAAAAAAAACCCTAACCCAAGCAATAAAATGTGTAACAAACCTAAGAGCTTGGGAGGAGAGTCAATGAAGAAGATGAAAAAAATGCAAAAAGCATTAAAAGAGCAAATGAAAGGCATGCTTAAAGGAAGCAAAGGGAAGCAAGGCAAAACTAAAAAAGGAGGAAAGCAAAGCAAAGAGATTGCTAAAATGGCTGCTCAACAAGAGCAGATTAGAAACAGGATGAATGAAATTAGAAATGAGCTAAGTGGAGACCAAAACAGCAAAAACAATATTGATAAAATGCTGGAAGAAATGGAGAAAACACAAAACGATATTATCAATAATAATATAACTCAATCTACTTTACTTAGACAAGAGCAAATAATTAACCGATTGCTAGAGGCTGAAAAAGCACAGTTAGAAAAAGACAAGGAAAAGAAAAGAGAGTCTAACGAATGGCTAGAGAATCTTTCCAAAAAATTGGTTAATCCTTATCAAGATTATTTAAAAGAGAAGAAAAATCAAGAGGAGTTGATACGAACAATACCACCTTCTTTCACTCCATTTTATAAAAACAAAGTAAATCAGTACTTTAAAAATGATAGACAATAGTATACATTTTCATAGTCTAACGGATTTCATTTTAGACAAAGAAGACAAAAAAAGAGACTGGATAATATCCTCAATTATTGAGGAAGGAAAAGAATTGGGAGAGATAAATATTATTTTTTGTGACGACAAAAGTCTTTTAGAAAAAAACAATACATATTTAAATCACGACACACTTACAGACATTATCACATTCGACTACTCGGAGTTAAACACTATAAGTGGAGATATTTTTATAAGCGTAGAAAGAGTGCTAGACAATAGCAATGATTTTAACGTTACATTTGAACAAGAATTAAATAGGGTTATTATTCATGGTCACTTGCACCTAATGGGTTACAAAGACAAAGCAGAAGAAGATCAAGTTACAATGAGAAATAAAGAGGATTATTATCTTTCAAAAATAAGCTAACATACTGATTATCAATATTTTATGTTTAAAGAAAAATACGACGTTATAGTAGTTGGAGGAGGGCATGCTGGTTGTGAAGCGGCGGCTGCGGCAGCAAACCTTGGTTCTAAAGTTTTATTGGTAACGATGAATATGCAAACCATAGCACAAATGTCGTGCAATCCGGCTATGGGTGGGGTTGCTAAAGGACAGATTGTAAGAGAAATTGATGCCTTAGGCGGATATTCTGGAATCATTACCGATAAAACAATGATTCAGTTCAGAATGCTTAATAGGTCTAAAGGTCCAGCAATGTGGAGTCCGAGAGCTCAAAGTGATAGAATGCGATTTGCGGAAGAATGGAGATTAATGTTAGAAAAAACACCCAACGTAGACTTTTGGCAAGACATGGTTTCTGACCTCATCGTTAAAAACAATAAAGTATGTGGCGTTATTACGTCAATGGGTATCGAAATTGAAAGCAAAACAGTCATTCTTACAAACGGGACGTTCCTTAACGGACTTATACATATTGGAGAAAAGCAATTTGGTGGAGGAAGAAGTGGAGAAAGGGCTGCTACTGGACTTACCGAAACATTGGAAAGAATTGGTTTCGAAAGCGGAAGAATGAAAACCGGCACTCCTCCAAGAGTAGACGGAAGATCTTTAGACTTCGCAAAGATGGAAGAACAACCTGGCGATGATAATCCAGGCAAATTCTCATTTATGGACACTCCTAAATTAGAAAACCAAAGAAGCTGTCACATAACATATACAAATCAAGACGTACACGACATATTAAAAACTGGATTTGAAAAATCTCCAATGTTTTCTGGAAGAATACAAGGGTTAGGTCCGAGATACTGCCCTTCAATTGAGGACAAGATTGAACGATTTTCAGAAAGAGACAGGCATCAAATTTTTGTTGAGCCTGAAGGTTGGAATACTGTTGAAATGTATATTAACGGATTCTCTACATCGCTTCCAGAAAACGTACAGCACGAAGCTATTAAACTAATACCTGGCTTTGAAAATGCGAAAATATTTAGACCAGGCTATGCTATAGAATACGATTACTTTCCGCCGACTCAACTGAAATTGAGTCTTGAAACTAAACTAGTCGATAATTTATTTTTTGCTGGCCAAATTAACGGTACAACAGGATACGAAGAAGCAGCTTGTCAGGGTCTTATGGCTGGAATAAACGCACACAGACTCTGCAACAATGAAGAGGCCTTTATCCTTAAACGATCGGAAGCTTATATAGGAGTTTTAATAGACGACCTAGTTACAAAAGGAACGGACGAGCCATACAGAATGTTTACTTCAAGAGCAGAATACAGGATATTATTAAGACAAGATAATGCAGACTTAAGACTAACAGAAATTGGTCGAAAAATAGGTTTGGTAGGCAGCGAACGAATGAAGAAGCTGGACAATAAGCTAAAGAACACAAAAGAAGCAATCTCTTTCTTTGAAAAAACAAATCTTGAGCCACAAGAAATTAACCCCATATTACAAAACAATGACAGCGCAGAAGTCAAACAAAAAACTAGAGCTGGCAAAATCTTAAGCAGACCTCAAATCAAGATAGAGGACTTAAAAGAAATACAGAGCATAAAAACCCTTTACAAAAAAATCTCTAAAGAAGGACTTGAACAAGCTGAAATACAAATAAAATACAACGGCTACATTCAAAGAGAGAACGAAACAGTTAAAAAAGTCAGCAAACTAGAAAACATAAGAATTCCAAGCTCATTCGACTACAAAAAAGTAGCGGCCATTTCTTTAGAATCTAGAGAAAAACTTAGCACCATACAGCCCACCACAATCGGTCAAGCAACCAGAATCAGTGGGGTTTCTCCATCAGACATTAATGTGCTTTTAGTGTTTATGGGAAGATAAAGTTCCACGTGGAACATCAAATTTTTTAATTTTACAAAACATACTTAACCTTCACGCCGAACTATGTTCCACGTGAAACAAATAACAAACAAATGGAAACCCTTAACAAGTGTCCTTCCTGTGAGAATACAATATTTCAAGATTTCATAAGATGCAAAGACAATACCGTTAGTAATGAGATTTTTGAAATCGTAAAGTGTAACGCATGCGAATTACTATTTACAAACCCTAGGCCAAAAATTGATGATCTTGGAAAATACTACGAGTCTAATGAATACATTTCTCATACAAGCAGTAACAAAGGCTGGTTTAATAGACTATACAAAATAGCGCGCTTTGTAAACATACGATCGAAACTAACAACAATAGGTAACAAGAGAGGAAACCTACTTGAAATAGGGTCTGGGACAGGCGAACTATTAGACGCCTGCAAAAAAGCTGGATGGACAACAACAGGCGTAGAACCAAGCGATAGAGCAAGAATAAATGCAAAGAAAAATCTTAATCTGAATCTAATCGAGGATGTAGACAAAGCAGAACTAAAAGACAAAAGCCAAGATATAATAATGATGTGGCACGTCTTAGAACACGTACCAAACCTTAAAGAAACAACAGAAAAAATAAGAAAACTACTTAAAGACGACGGCACAATTATAATCGCAGTGCCTAACTACAAAAGCTACGACGCAAAACATTACAAAGAAAACTGGGCAGCATACGATGTTCCAAGACATCTTTTACATTTTGACAAAACAACAATGGCAAAAGCATTAAATAAATCAGGATTTAAAATTATTGAAACAAAAGCAATGTGGCTTGACTCAATATATGTTTCAATGATAAGCGAGAAAATAAAAACAGGAAGAAGAAATACTTTAAAAGCTATAGGTATTGGAATGCTATCAAACATAAACGGAATATTTAAGACTAAAGAATACTCAAGCTTAATATATGTCGCTAAAAAGGATTTTAAGAAGCTCTAAGAGCATAACGACTGTTTTGGACGTGATGTATTAAAGAAATGAAATTTGTCGACAAAGAAGCCCTAGTCGCCCACCCATAAGAAGCTGTAGATCAGCTGTTTACAGTGTTTGAGAGGCTGAACACCAAAAGGTTCTTCTATTGTCCTTAGTTATTTCACTTGTTACAGGCAAATTATTGTCGGTGTGACTCTTACCATAAATCAATAAACTTAAGTCTGGCGCCATACTTGGGTTTTTGAAGTCCTTAAGCTGAGCACCTCCTCCTTTATAAGACTTATAAAGCATAAGCTTACTTATTTTACATAAAGCAACAACCTCATCCAAAGACAGACTATTCCAAAGTTTATGAGGGTGGATAGCGCAGGAAAACAATATTTCTGACTTTAAATAATTACCTACTCCAGCAAAATAGCGCTGATCAAGTAAAACCTTACACACTTCTTTAGAAGTATTGATGGTGTTATATAAATAAAGAGCGTAAGAATCTATGTCAAAATCATAATTTAAGAAATCTCCATTATAAAAATCGTTGAAGAAAACTTTTGGCCTAGTCAAAAGCTTAATATTTCCAAAACGCCTGGTGTCATGAAAGTAAAAAAAAAGTCCAGTACTTGTCTTGAACATTAAATGTGCATGGCTTTTCTTTTGAGTAGACCAAAAACCAGTCATTCCTAAATGATAACTGAAAATAGTATCCTTATCAAGAAAGATATAACTAGCCTTACCAACGCAAAAAGAGTCTTGAAAAACAAAAGGCAAATAAGACTGAATGGAGTCAACCAAAGAGCCGTATTTAACAAGATAGGGCTGAGAAATGCACTCTATATTAGTGATGGTTTGGCCTTCTAACACTTCATTAACATAGTCAGACATAATTTTTACCTCAGGACCTTCTGGCATTTAATAAAATTTACTTAGTTTTTCTCTTGCCTTTTGAAGCTTAGGAGCAATTACGGCCTGGCAATAGGGTTGGTTTTGGTTAAGCTTAAAGTACTCCTGGTGGTAATCTTCTGCTACATAAAAAGCCTCAAAAGCTTTAACCTCAGTCACAATAGAATTATCAAAGTACTCCTTATTGTACATCTCTAACAAAGACAATATTTGCTTTTCCTCCTCGGCTGTATTAAAAAGAATAATAGATCTATAATGAGAGCCGACATCATAACCCTGACGATTTAGAGTGGTAGGGTCATGTACTAAAAAGAAAATTTCAAGAAGATTATCTAAAGAAATAATAGTAGGATCATAAGTAATCTCACAAACCTCAGCATGATTAGTGAGGCCTGTAGTAACCTCACGATAAGCAGGGTTTTTTACGTCGCCACCAGAAAAACCGCTTACCACAGACTGAACACCTATAGCATCTTCAAAAGCTGCTTCAATACACCAAAAGCAACCTCCTCCTATAACGATAGAATTAAACTGATTAGAATTATTTTGTGCTAAGGACATATTAGATAGTATTAAAAAAAAAGCAATGTATTTCATGAGGTTTTTATAAAAAGATTAGTTTCACAATAACAAACGAAATAC
>Ga0209192_10001470_pt1 | contig 18724 bp, 18 predicted proteins | sample ArcticOcean_MG_C_11_FD_187433 | JGI IMG/M metagenome (GOLD analysis project Ga0209192, IMG submission 187433) | Marine microbial communities from western Arctic Ocean - ArcticOcean_MG_CB2_154 (SPAdes) (version 2) | ecosystem: Environmental > Aquatic > Marine > Oceanic | place: Arctic Ocean... | reverse complement strand
TCTTGATAGTTCGGGCAAGCTTCATTGCTGCCTCAACGGCATTAGCGCCAGTTGGACCAGTAAATTGAATCATATAATCCATTTTCCTGGGCTTTAAAATTTTGTCATTAAAGGTATTTAGAAATTCACCTTTTGCTTTAGTATGTAAATCTAGACCATGCGTAATCCCGTCAGATTCTATATAGCTTAATAAGGCTTTTTTGAGCACAGGATTATTATGACCATAATTTAAAGTACCTGCACCTGCCAAAAAATCTAAATATTGGTTTCCTTCTAAATCATATAAATATTCACCTTGTGCTTTATTAAAAACACGAGGGAAAGATCTCGCATAACTTTGAACTTCTGATTCAATTTCTTCAAATATCTTCAACTTTTTCTCCTTGATTTATAGGGCCTATTTTTATTAATATTTCTGATTCATGCGCATTAGAGAATTCTTTTTCTTTATCAAATAAAATTAGCTCGGATACGCTTGTTTTATATTTCTCGGAAATTTTTTGAAACATCCTTCTTGAAGCTGTATTATTTTTTGTAACGGTTGTTTCTATAGAGTTAACATATTTATTTTGTTTTAGAATAAACTGAATTAATTCGACACCAAGACCTTTACTACGATAATTTTCATCTATTGCAACCTGCCAAATAAAAAGAGAATTATTTTTTGATGGATTTATGAAGCCAGAGGCAAATGCAACAACTTTCTTATTATCAAAGGCAATAGAACAGGTCTTGTTGAAGTAATGGGACTGAATTAAATAATGATAAGTTGAATTTAAATCAAGGGGAGGGCAGCGCGCTACAAGATTAGATACCTCATAGCCATCTTTCTTGCTAGGGGAGGTTATTTTTATTGCGTTGTTGTTTTTAGAATATACTTCGATTGTCATATTCTATAAGTTCAACTTTACGCTAATCACTAGATTATGTCCAGTCGGCTATATCTTCATTAAAGCCTGGACTATTTTTTTTGATATAATACCGATTAATTAAGCATCTGAATATGGTAAGGTACTTATTAGTTAATTAGTTAATACTTGAAATTTATGTGCGGAATTAATGGAATAATTTATAAAAATCACAAGCCTAGTAAATCAGAAGTTTATAAAATGAATTACAGCATTAATCATCGTGGACCAGACGGTTCCGGTGTATTTGAATTTGAAAACGTAATTTTAGGGCATGTTAGATTAGCAATTTTAGATTTATCACCTAAAGGTAAACAGCCCATGTCTTGTGATGAAAGATATTGGATTACATTTAATGGTGAAATATATAATTTTAAAAGCATACAAGATGAGTTAAAGAAATTAGGCCATAAGTTTTTTTCTAAAACAGATACAGAAGTTATTCTTAAAGCATATATCGAATGGGGCGAGTCATGCTTTCATAAATTTAATGGTATGTGGTCACTCGCAATTCTTGATACAAAAAAGAGAGAGGTTATTTTATCAAGAGATAGATATGGAGTTAAGCCATGCTATTACTATAGGGATGATGGTAAATTTATTTTTTCATCAGAAATTAAGGGTATTTATGTAACCGATACTGATATTGAGTTAGATCGAAATAAAACTTTGTATACTGAAAAGCAATTAAGCGAAAGATTTTCAACTAGATATAAAAATATTAATATTCTACCCCCAGGGCATTTAATTAAAGTTGATTTAAAAAATCTGAATATATCGAAATATAGGTGGTGGAAATGTTTAGACCATATTCCAAAAATAGATATGAATTACCAGAAAGCCAAAGAAAACATTAAGACCCTTTTGAATGAAGCCATTAAAATTAGATTAACTTCGGATGTGAAAATTGCTACTTCGCTCAGCGGAGGGATTGATTCCGGAATTATTTTTGCTGAACTTAATAAAAATTTTACTGGTAACAATATAGACTTAAACCCATTTATATTCAAAGATGACAATATATGTTTCGATAACGCTTTGGAATTATCAAGCCTCTACAAAAGGGAACCATATGTAATAGAAGGTAAGCAGTATAAGCCTGAAGATTTTAGAAAACTATATGGGATTACAGAATCAACAGAATCTTATTTTAGCCAAATTCAAATCTATCAACATCAAAAAAAACATGGCTTAAAGGTAAGTATAGATGGACATGGCGCTGACGAATGCCTAGGCGGCTACGTACAAAATTTAACTAATTTTGTTTTTGATCACCAAAATAATATTGCCGAAACCTATATGTCGATTATAAATGGATACGGTCAAGAGACTTTAAATAAAGTAGTTGGTCAGAATAATTTTGTTACTAGCGCAAATAAAACTAAATTTAATCTTTTAGGCAATAGGTATCGTTCACACAAAGAAATTAATCAAAAATATCATGATTATTTTGATGCTGAAGAATTAAATCTTATTCCAGATTTCTTTTTAGAAGATCAAGAAGAATTAGAAGGTTATGGGATAGGGCAAAGAGTACTTATTGCTGATGCAAATTATGGAGGCCTTCAATGGCTATTAAATAAATGGGATAAGGCTGCAATGGCTAGCTCTGTTGAGATAAGATCTCCTTTTTTGGATTATAACTTCTTTCAATATTCATTAGCGTTGCCTGATTCATTTAGAATAAGGGGAGGCAAAAATAAAGCAATCTTAAGAGATGCCTATGAAGATATTTTATCTCCTTTATTAGTAAGTGATAAAAGAAAACAAGGTTTATCATCAATACCAAAAAATTATGGAAATAGCTATATAGAATATACTCAAGATCTTTATTCCAATATTGATTTTTTGAATTATGAAATATGGAATGGAAAAAAAATTAGAGCTGATTTTGAGTTGGCAAAAAAAACTCAAGCTTTTGATAAAATAGAGCAATTAGATGTATTTTTTAGATTGTATGAAATGAATAATGGACTTTTAGAAATAAAAAAAGATACAATCCAAAATCAAATTGATGAAGCTAGCTTTATTAATAAACCAATAAATGATTACAATATTTTAAATTAAATTGGCTGAGGCAAGCTCGGCTATTTCATTAATAACTTAAACTATTAAATAAATTTTTTAGCTCTTATCAGCCCATGGGCGATTACATTTATACATTGAAAATGTAGCTTCTCCAGGTTTGGGAGATTTAATTTTGAAAATAGTATTTGCCTTAACTTTAATTGCACTATTCTTTGCTAACTGTAATAAATCTCTATTAATATTTTTTTTACTTCTTTCAACATAGGCAAATTCTGAGAGAGCAGTTACATCAACTGTGCCTTTAGAAACACAACCCACTGGTTTTTTTGTGACTACTAAGATTTCATCTGAACCATCTCTAATATCTACATATTTTGCACAACCAGTTACCAATAAAAAAGATAACGATACGAATGCAATACTTATATTTTTAAAGCTCATTTATATTACTCCTATTTTATTTATCAATTTGCTTTCTCATTCTTTTTATTTTCGCCTGGATCGTTAATAGTTCTTAAATAGTCTTGATGCTGGATAAAGAACTCTACATTATATATTTCTTTAATATCTTCAGATGGTACATGAGTAGGAACTACTACCTGCATACCTTTTTTCCAATTCCCAGGGATGGTCACATCATATTTTTTAGCCAACTGGAGGGCATCAATGATTCGAATAATTTCGTTGAAGTTTCTACCAATGTTTTTAGGATAAGATAAAATTGTTTGAATTGTTTTATCTGGATCAATTATAAAAACAGATCTAATGGTAGATTTATTAGCATCTCCAAACACACCTTTACTTGGTTCTGCTTTGGGATGATACATTCCATAAGCGGTGGCTATCTTTAACTTCTTGTCTGCAAGAATTGGATAATCAAGATCAGGCACCATCAAACCTGTAGTGATTGTGTCTTTTTTATCTTTTCTAATTAAATTTTTATATTTATCAATATGAGATATCCACTCTAAGTGATCATCGAGACTATCAGCACTTAAGGTAATTATTTTTGTTTGTCTTTTTTTAAATTCTGGCTGGAGAAATGCAAGCTCAGCTAATTCAGTTGTGCAGATAGGGGTAAAGTCCCCAGGGTGAGAAAACAGAATGGTCCATTTACCCTCACTCCAATCATGAAACTTAATTTCCCCTTTGGTTGATTGAGCAACAAAATCAGGGGCTTTATCTCCAATCTGCAGGGCATTACTAGCCCCTGAAAAAATAAAGATTAATAGCCAGCATAATTTTTTAATGACAATCATTAATTTATCCCAATAATTCGTCTCTTGTTGAAGCGAAAGCTGAAATAGCTTTATCTAAATCTTCTTCGTTGTGAGCTGCTGAGATTTGAGTTCTAATTCTTGCCTTATCTTTAGGCACCACTGGAAAGAAAAATCCTATTGCATAGATACCTTTTGATAACAATTTTTTACTCATTTCTTGCGCCAGGTTCGCATCCCCCAACATTACAGGTACGATGGGATGATCGCCATCATCGACAGCAAAACCAGCTTTTTGCATTCCCTTCCTAAAGTAATGTGTATTATGCTCTAGACGATCTCTTAGCTCTGTATTGCTTATTAACATTTCAAGCGCTTTAAGGGTTGCGGCACATATTGAAGGAGCTAAAGTATTTGAAAATAAATAAGGCCTCGATCTTTGTCTCAGCATATCAATAATCTCTTTTCTCCCTGAAGTAAATCCTCCAGAACCACCACCTAAAGCTTTACCAAATGTGCTAGTAATAATATCTACCCGGTCCATTACTCCTCGATATTCGTGAACACCACGACCGGTCTTACCCATAAAACCAGTGGCATGACAATCATCATGATGCACCATTGCATCAAACTCATCGGCAAGATCACAAATCTTATCCAGTTGAGCTATTGTGCCATCCATTGAGAACACTCCGTCAGTGGTAATTAGAATTCTTCTGGCACCATTTTTTTTAGCTTCAGTTAGCTTATCCTTCAGATCGAGCATATTATTATTTTTATAGCGATAACGAGCTGCTTTACAAAGACGAACGCCATCGATAATTGATGCATGATTAAGTTCATCAGAAATAACTGCATCCTCGTTTGTTAAGATTGTTTCGAATAGTCCTGCATTAGCATCAAAACAAGCTGCATATAGAATAGTTTCTTCCATACACAAGAATTCACTTACCTTTTTTTCTAGTGTTTTATGAATTGTCTGAGTGCCACAAATAAATCTAACTGAAGCCAGACCAAAGCCCCATTTATCATAACTAGCTTTTGCAGCTTCAATAATTTCTTGGTTGTTAGCTAAACCCAAATAATTATTGGCACACATGTTAATTACTGTGCTTCCATCACTTAGGGTAATTTTATTTTTTTGATCAGAACTAATATGCCGCTCAGTTTTCCATAAACCGGCTGCTTTAATATCATCCAAATCATTTGCAATACTATCTCGTGTGGCTTTAAAGCTCATTAATAATCCTTATTAAATTATGATTCCCAGTTTAGAATAACTTTCCCTGATTGCCCCGATCTCATCACATCAAAACCTTCTTGAAATTCGGTAAAGTTAAAGCGATGGGTAATTATTTTTTCCAAAGGCAGACCACTTTGAACCATCATTGATCCTTTGTACCATGTTTCAAAAATTTCTCGACCGTAAACACCTTTAATAGTGAGGCCTTTAAAGACGACCAAATCCCAATCAATTCCTGATCCTGCTGGCATTATTGCAAGCATGGCAATTCGACCACCATTTATCATCTTACTAAGCATGTCAGAAAAAGCTTTTGGAGATCCAGACATTTCTAAACCAACATCGAATCCTTCAAAAATCCCTAAAGATTCCATTAAGTCTTTTGAAATTGAATCTTTTGCAACATTAACCGTAATCACTTTGGGTAAGATTTTTTTGATTAAATCAAGGCGATATTGATTAATATCTGTAATTACAATATTTCTCGCACCAGCATGACTTGCAACCATTGCCGACATCATTCCAATTGGCCCTGCACCTGTAATAAGAACATCCTCACCCACCATATTAAAAGATAGTGCTGTATGAACAGCATTACCATAAGGATCAAAACAGGCTAGAAGATCGGTTGACATTTCGCGACTAGGTTTAAATATATTTTTTGCAGGAACTGATAGGTATTCAGCAAAAGCACCGTCTCTATTGACACCAACACCAATTGTATTTGGACATAAGTGAATTGTTCCTGCCAAGCAATTCCGACAGCGACCACAAGTTATATGGCCCTCGCCTGATATGATGTCTCCAATATTTAAGTCAGTAACATTAGATCCAAGCTCAACAATTTCTCCAGCGTATTCATGACCAGTAATCATTGGGATAGGAATAGTTTTTTGTGCCCATTCGTCCCAATTGTAAATATGGATGTCTGTGCCACAGATGGCAGTTTTTTTAATTTTAACTAGCACATCGTTATTACCAATCTCGGGCTCAGGCATGTCTTCTAGCCATAACCCTTCTTTTGCATGTCTTTTTACTAAGGCTTTCATTGATTCCCCATTAAAATAGTTACATTAGAAATTTTTTAGAAGCTATCATTTTATTTAATTAAAAATAAAATGATAGTAATATCTTTAAAGTATTATGTGAACTAAATAACTTATTTAGTGACTTATATCTTATGAATTTAACTATAAAAAATATATTACCTTTTATTCTATTTGTTTTCTGTATTTTTTCAATCCAAAACAGTTGGGCCTTAGAAAATTATGTTGGTGAGCTATTTAAGACTGATAAGCCTATCACTCTTTATACAGCGACTCAGGCAAAAGAAGGGAAAGCAAATAAAGAAAAAATAAATTCAATTTTTTGGCAAATTACCGACCTGCAAGGTAAGGAGCATTATCTATTTGGGACAATTCATACGGATGATAATCGCGTATCAAATTTTAGACCTATTGTTGCAGAAAAAATTAACGAGATTGATATATTTGTTATGGAGGCTGATGAAATTATTGATAGGTCAATACTTCAAGTTGATCCAAAAGTGTATAACGGATATCTAAATGAAGAGGAGTTAGAGAAGATTAACTTATTAGCAGACTTTCACACAATGCCTCGAGAACATATTTTGTCAATGAAGCCATGGATTTTAGCTGTTATTTTCGACTCCCCAAGGCCAATAACACCTTTTAATCAAGATAATTTATTAAAATCTAAAGCTGAGGATTTTATGAAGATTACTCAGGGGCTTGAAACACCTCGAGAACATTTCAGTGCTTTAGATGAGTTTACGATTGATGAACAAATGTCTTTATTAAAAGCTGTTTTAAAAAAAGACCTTAAGCAAAAAGAAGCAGGTTACGAATTATTAGTATCAGCTTATTTAACGTTTAATACAGAAAAAATCCTTAATACTGACACTCAAATAACTAAAAGTCTTGTTTCTCAATCTACTTGGGAAAAAATGGAATACTATTTTCTTACTAGAAGGAATAAGTTTTTTGGTGAAAGAATTAAAGAGTTAGTAAAAGGCAATAAAATTTTTATTGCTGTTGGGGCTTCGCATTTAGGAGGGGAGACTGGCTTACTAAATCAATTTAAAGAAGCCGGATTTAAATTAAAACCAATTCAAGCATTAGATTGATATATGCCGACCATATGGTGATAATGTGCATATGAACGGAAAATTAATTGAATCAAAGAGCAATCCTTTTTATAAAAAACTTAAAAAGATTTACTCAAGCGCATCTTTTAGAAAAAAACAAAATCAAACTATTTTAGATGGACCTCATTTAATAAAATCTTTTTTTCTACATAGTGTTCCAGTATCAATTATAAAAGATTTAAATATTGTCAGTCCTGAAATAGATATTTTAATTTCTACTCTTGATTGCCCTTGTTATTCATTAAGTCACGAATTATTTTCAGAGCTAAGTGAGCTTAAAAGCTCAACTGGTATTTTAGCGCTTGTAGACATTCCAAAAGTTAAACCTTCAAAATCTGAGGGACTTATTTTACTTTTAGATGGGATCCAGGATCCAGGAAATTTGGGAAGTATTTTAAGAACTGCTAAAGCAACTAATACCAAATCTATTATTATGTCAAAAACTTGTGCCGATTTATGGTCTCCTAAAACCCTAAGAGGTAGTCAGGGCGTTCAATTCACTCTTGAGTGTTTTGATGAACAAAATTTAAATGAGTGGATTTTAAATTACGAGCATGATGTGATTGCGCTAGCGACAAACGGAGAATCATTATTCAAAAAAAATCTTAATTTAAATATGGCAATTTTAGTTGGTAATGAAGGTAATGGAATTTCAGAATCTTTGCTTAAAAATATTGCTGGAACTATATCTCTACCTATGCATAAAGACGTTGAATCGATCAATGTAGGGGCAGCTGTCAGCGCATTTATGTACGAACATCATCGACAATCAGGCGCTGATTAGAGCTTAACTCAATATTTTTTAATTTCTGGAGCGGGGTAGTATCCCAGTTTTGTACTGCATATTTAATTATTTCTTCAGGACTTCCATCTTCAATATCTTTTTTTATTTTTTGTTTGAGAAACTTAAGTCCCTCAACAAGTATTAAAGAAAAATTATTGTTATTTAATTTATCGCCATTGCCTTTGCTTAATTTTCGATTATTTATTGTAGCAATCGGGATATGCATATAGTCTTTCTCTGGAAAGTTTAAAAGATTATTTATGTAATATTGCTTAATTGTTGAGCTTAGTAAGTCGATTCCTCTTACAATATTAGTCACTGATTGTAATTGATCATCAACCACTACCGCTAATTGATAAGCATAAAGTTGGTCAGATCTTTTAATTATAAAGTCACCAATTGAATTATTAGTATTTTGAGACTGAGGTCCTTGAGCTCTATCAATAAAATTAGTTAATTTATAATCAGCAATTAATCTAATTGCTGATTTACCTGATGATGGAAGCTGCATATTCCTACAATGATTATTATAAGTGGGCTCGTTAGCATCAGATAGGTTAGATACGGTAATTTTTTTTCGACTACAGTTGCAATTATAAGTAAGATTTTTACTATTTAACATTTCAAGAACATTTTTATATTCTATAATATTTTCACTTTGTCTGAATATTTTATCATCCCAAAATAAACCTAAGCTTTCTAAATTTTTAAGAATATTTGATTCAGCCCCTTCCAAAATTCTAGGCGAATCAATATCATCGATCCTAACCTTCCATTGCCCATTATTATGTTTAGCATCTAGGTAGCTAGCTAAAGCAGTTACAATCGAGCCAAAGTGAAGGGGTCCAGATGGAGTAGGTGCAAATCGTCCGATATACAAAATTTATACTTCTCTTTGCGGATAAGGGGGGACATACCAATCTGTAAGCGTTGAACCAGAAATGGTAAGTTGACATTGGAGCCTATCATCATTGCTAGCACTGACATTGAAGTAATAAACTCTCTTAATGGAAGGCCAATTTTCTGAAGTTCTAAATAAAGTAATTTTATTACAATGAACTGTGTCATCTAATAATTGTAAATTAAATTGCTTAGCAATATTTTTGCCATGGGAAATAGCCATTTCTCTTTTGGTTGCAGTTTCAACCCAAAAACAAACTAGTAGTAAAATTAAAAAGATAAAAAAATAATCGAGCATAATATTGTAATGATAAAACTTTTTTGTTAATAAATCATTAATGGTGAAAATTGCACTAAATTAATGCATTTTTATTATATTTAGTGCAATTTTAATAAATAGTGCATTAAATTATAGAATCAAAATTGATTTTGTGGATAATAAATTTTAATTTAAATATTAGGATTTTTTTGATGGAAAATTTAGCAGATCAAAGCAATGTTCTCTTTATACTTTTAGGTGCAATTATGGTTTTAGCAATGCATGCCGGCTTTGCATTTTTAGAGGTTGGTACGGTGAGAGAGAAAAATCAAGTAAATGCGTTAGCTAAAATCATGGCTGATTTTTCAGTATCTACAATAGCTTATTTTTTTATTGGCTATAGTTTAGCTTATGGAGTTAATTTTTTTGATGCAGCGTCTGCGCTAAGTGAAAAAAGTGCTTATGAATTAGTCAAATTTTTCTTCTTATTAACTTTTGCCGCTGCAATTCCGGCAATTATTTCTGGAGGGATTGCTGAAAGAGCAAAGTTTAACCCTCAAATGATTGCCTCATTTATTTTAGTTGGGTTTTTATATCCTTTTTTTGAGGGGGTAATTTGGAATGGAAATTATGGTTTTCAAGAGTTTTTAACTAATAGTTTCGGTGCCCCTTTTAATGATTTTGCTGGATCAGTTGTTGTTCATGCAATGGGTGGCTGGATAGCTTTAGCAGCTATAATTTTATTAGGTGCTCGACATGGAAGGTATTCAAAAGATGGTAAATTAAATGCATTTCCCCCTTCGAGTATACCTTTTCTAGCTCTAGGTTCATGGATACTAACAGTAGGGTGGTTTGGTTTTAATGTGATGTCGGCTCAAACACTTGATGGCATAACTGGTTTGGTTGCGGTTAACTCTCTTATGGCAATGGTAGGCGGTACTCTTGCCGCTTTAGTAGTTGGTAAAAATGACCCTGGCTTTCTTTACAATGGACCATTAGCAGGTTTGGTTGCTGTATGTGCGGGATCAAATCTTTTTCATCCGTTAGGCGCTCTTGCAACTGGAGCAATAGCAGGGACTTTGTTTGTCTGGACATTCTCACTTACGCAAAATAAGTGGAAAATAGATGATGTACTTGGTGTATGGCCTTTGCATGGTATATGCGGTGCATGGGGTGGTATAGCTGCTGGTATATTTGGTTTGACTACATTTGGTGGCCTGGGAGGAGTAACTTTTTACTCACAACTAATTGGGACTATTTTAGGTATTTCGGTTGCTTTTATTGGGGGTTATATAATTTACTCAATTGTTAAAAATACAATGGGTATTCGACTTACTGAAGAAGAAGAATTTAATGGTGCTGATATTTCTATCCATAAAATAAATTCAGTTTCAAGCGATAAGTAATTAACTTTATTCTTTGGCATGCTAAAATTTAGTATGTCAAAGATTCATGTAATTATTCCCGCAGCAGGATCTGGTTCGAGGATGAGCCAGGAAATACCTAAACAATTTTTATCTTTTCATGGAAAAACATTAATTGAGTGGGTTGATTTTATTTTTTCAAATGTTACGGTTGTTGATACGATCTCGATTGCTTTTAATTCCGACGAAAGAAATAACGTCGAGAATTCAAATTACACTTTTTCCCATAAAACTAAAATTTATTATTCTGGTGGTAGTAGTCGATCAGAAACTGTTTTAAATACACTTAATTTAATAGAAAGTATTACATTAGAAGATGATTGGGCTCTTGTTCATGATTCAGCAAGGGTAGGTATTACCGAGTCTTTTATAAATTCTTTTATCAAAGAGGTAAGTCAGGATAGTGTAGGAGGTATAGTGGCTTTACCATCGGTTGATACAATAAAAAGAGTTGATCAATCAAATAAAATTATTAAAACCGAAGATCGTGACACTTTGTGGTTAGCCCAAACCCCACAAATGTTTAAACATAAAAAATTAATTGAAGCACTTAATAATTTTACTGGAACGCCTACGGACGAAGCAGAAGCAATCGAAGCACTTGGATTGAAGCCTATAGTTTTTAAAGGTTTAATTACCAACTTTAAGATTACTTACCCAGAGGATTTAATAAATATGAGCCAGATTTTTAATACGATAATTAAAGGAAAGACAAATGGCTAAAGTAGGACAAGGGTTCGATGTTCATAAATTAGTATTAGGTAAACCACTGATTATTGGCGGGATTAAAATTGATTATGAATACGGTTTAGAGGGGCATTCTGATGCTGATGTATTGATTCATGCAATTATGGATGCTTTATTAGGTGCGGCGGGACTGGGTGATATTGGACAACATTTTCCAAATACTGATGAGACGTTTAAAGATATCGATTCTCGTAAACTTTTAAGAACCGTGGCTGAGACTTTAAAAGCAAATAACTATATTATTGGAAATATTGATGCAACAATTATATGCGAAGCGCCAAAGATGAAGCCGTATATAAATCAAATGATTACTAATATTGCTGATGATTGCATGTGTGGTTTGAATAATATTAATATTAAAGCAACTACTACTGAGAGGTTGGGTTTTACTGGTAGGTCCGAAGGAATTGCGGCGCAAGCAGTTTGTTTAATTGAGATGGCCTAGTTATATTCTTTAAGTAAAACTACAACCGCTCCACTTCCACCATCATGCCTAGGTGCTTGGGCGTATGCGATAACCTCATCTTTTTGTACCAACCAATTCTTAACTTTATTTCTCAAGACAGGCTCTTTATTCTTAGACCCAATACCTTTTCCATGAATTATTCTTATACATCTTATATGTCTTTTTTTACAGTCTTGAATATAGTCTACAATATACGATTTTGCTTCCTGAGAAATCATTCCGTGAAGGTCGATTGAACCTTGAACTACCCAATATCCTTTTTTTAATTTATTTAAAATATCGGGCGAATGCCCATTCCTAAGATATAACAACCCATCTTCCGAATCAATATTATCGTAAATATACTCATCACTTATTGAATCTAGTAATACCCTTTTCTCATCCTCTATTAGCTTCTTTGCAATTGGTTTCGGTTTGCTCGTAGATACCTCAATAGTTTTCGACTTTATTTTAAGGGGCTTAACATTCTTGACGGCCTCTTGAAAAAGCTTTTTATCTTCATCCTGCATGATTAGCAAGATACCTCTCAGCATCAAGAGCAGCCATACAACCAGTTCCCGCACTTGTAACAGCTTGTCTGTAAATATGATCTTGTACATCACCAGCAGCAAAAATGCCCTCTATACTAGTTGCTGTAAAGTTTCCTTCTCTTCCGGACTTTGTAACAATATAACCATTCTCCATTTCTAATTGACCTTCAAAAATATCTGTATTTGGTTTGTGGCCGATAGCTATAAAAACGCCTTTTAACTTAATTTCTTTAATTTCTTTAGACTTTATATTTTGAATTTTAATCGCAGTTACACCTGAGTCATCTCCAATAATTTGATGAAGCTCATTGAAAAGTTCTAACTCAATCTTACCTTCTTTAACTTTTTCATGGATTTTATTCATTTCAATCATTTCAGCTCTAAATTCATCGCGTCGATGAATTAGAGTTACTTTGCTTGCAATATTTGCTAAATATAGTGCTTCTTCAATAGCTGTACTCCCACCGCCAACCACTGCCACTTCTTCATTTTTATAAAAGAAACCATCACAAGTTGCGCAAGCTGAAACTCCTTTCCCCAGAAATTCTGTTTCGCTTTTAAGGCCAAGATACTTTGCTGATGCACCAGTTGATATGATTAAAGCATCGCATGTATATTCTTCATTATCACCTATAAGCTTAAATTTTTTTCCCTTTAACTCACATGTATGAATATGATCAAATACTATCTCAGTATTAAACCTTAGAGCATGCTTTTCGAATCTGCTCATTAAGTCAGGACCCATTACACCATCTGCATCTGCAGGCCAGTTATCTACATCAGTTGTGGTCATCAACTGTCCTCCCTGCGCTATACCAGTTATAAGCAATGGTTTGAGATTCGCTCTTGCTGCGTAAACTGCAGCAGAATAACCAGCAGGACCTGAACCTAGGATAATAAGGCGAGAATGTTTAGACATAATTTAAAGTTTCCAGAGTCATGATTGAAAACATGATTCTAGTTTACACTGAGCATCTAATCAATTAATAATAGTGATTTTTCAGACAATTATTTAAATCATATTAATTAACTTTACTAATCTTTTATTTTAATTTCTTGAACATTCACAATAAATCTTTTCGTATGCTTCGATTTTCAATAAAAGCGCCAATAAAAAAATTATTTAGAATTTAAAAAAGTTTTTTATATCAGTTCAATTTTAGACTTAGCCTGATATAATTTATAAAATTTCATTGAGTATCTTTAATTGTTTTCAAGACATAAACCAAAAAATAATAAGAATTTAGTTGCAACTAAAAAAGCCCCTAGAGATTTAGCTAGCAGAGTTATCAGAGAGGCTTCTTGGTTCACTTTATTGTTTATTGGTTTGTATATAACGCTAGCTTTGATAAGTTATTCAGGAGGTGATCCTTCTTTTTCCCATAGTATAGATACAAGTAAAAACATAAATAACTTAGCTGGAATAAGTGGGGCTTATTTTTCAGATTTCTTTTTAAATATTTTTGGATTGTCTGCTTGGTGGCTTGTTTTTTTGAGCATATATAGTATTTTTTTAATTTATCCTAGAATTGAAAATGAAAATTATGAAATAAAGCATCTTTTAATTATTCATTATCTAGGCTTTCTGCTGCTTCTTCTATCATCATCAACTTTTGAATCAGGTTATGCAGTTGATTTTTCAGCAAAATTACCTTCTGAGCAAGGGGGAATTTTAGGGAATAATATTTATTATTTTTTAGAGAAGGCATTGGGCTATATCGGAACTTTAGTATTTCTAGTGATATCTTTTGCTATTGGGTTTAGTTTATTTACCGGCTGGTCTTGGATAACAATTTCAGAAGGTATTGGTAACTTAGTTTGTAATTTATGCAATAGCATTATCAATAAATTTATTGACTGGCAAGATCGAAAGGAAGGGAAAAAGCTTGAAAAAGAGAGAACTTCTTTTATTGAATCTGAGAGAAAGAGGCTTGAAGATCGTGCACCCGTTAAAATATTGGATTTAAATATACCCGCTAAAGAGAGTGATCGAGTAAAAAAGGAAAAGCAAACCAACTTGTTCGGCGATTCAGATTCAATATTACCACCTTTACATCTTTTGGATGAGCCAACAAAAGAGGTGTCAGTTCAATCTTCAGAAACTATTGAATTTATTTCAAGATTAATAGAGAAAAAACTATTAGATTTTGGCATTGAAGCAAAAGTTATTTCAGCTCAACCCGGTCCAGTAATTACTCGGTATGAATTTGAACCAGCAGCAGGTGTAAAAGGTAGTCAGGTTATCAATTTAGCGAAAGATTTAGCTAGGGCGTTGTCAGTTGTTAGCGTTAGGGTTGTTGAAACCATTCCTGGGAAAACTTGTATGGGTTTGGAGATTCCCAATCCTGATAGGCAAATTGTGTACCTTTCAGAAATTGTAAGCTCAAAAACATTTGTTGATACATCAGCTTTATTATCAGTTGCATTAGGTAAAAATATTTCTGGGAAACCAGTGATTGCCGATGTTTCAAAAATGCCTCATATATTGATTGCAGGAACTACTGGTTCCGGTAAATCTGTTGCAATTAACGCGCTTGTGCTTAGTCTTTTATATAAAGCAACTCCTGATAAAGTTAAAATGATTTTAATCGATCCTAAAATGTTGGAATTATCAGTATATGAGGGGATTCCTCATTTACTATCACCTGTTGTGACAGATATGAGGCAGGCTGGAAATGCTTTGAATTGGTGCGTTGCAGAAATGGAGAAAAGATATAAGTTAATGTCTGAATTTGGAGTTAGGAATCTGGCCGGTTTTAATCAGCAAATAAAAGATTCGCAAGACAAAGGGTCGCCGCTAACAAATCCATTTTCACTAGACCCTGAAAACCCAGAAGTGCTTGAAGAGCTCCCATTAATTGTTATTGTGATTGATGAGCTAGCAGATCTAATGATGACAATGGGGAAAAAAATTGAAGAGCTAATTGCAAGGCTTGCACAAAAAGCTAGAGCCTCTGGGATACATTTAGTTTTAGCAACACAAAGACCTTCAGTAGATGTTATTACTGGCTTGATTAAAGCAAATATTCCTACCCGAATAGCTTTTCAAGTTTCAAGTAAAATTGACTCTAGAACAATTTTGGATCAGATGGGGGCAGAAGCATTGCTAGGAAAAGGGGACATGCTGTATATGCCTCCTGGAACAAGCTATCCAGAAAGAATTCATGGAGCTTTTGTTTCTGATCAAGAAGTTCATAAAGTAGTTAATTTTCTTAAAACAAAAGCTGAACCTAATTATATTGATGAAATACTAAATCCAAACGATAGCGAGAATAGTATTTTAGGGGAGTCAGAATCATCAGGTGAGAAAGATCCTCTTTATGATGATGCTGTTGAAATTGTTCTTAGAACTAAAAAAGCTTCAATATCTTATGTTCAAAGAAATTTAAGAATAGGATATAACCGTGCTGCAAGAATTATCGAAGATATGGAAAAAGCTGGATTGGTAACCCCAATGCAAAATAATGGAAACCGAGAAGTAATAGTAAATAATAATAATGATTAGATTCTTTTTCATTTTATTTTTTAGTTTAACTGTATCGGCTAATTCAGATTCCGAATTATCAAATATACTCAACCAAATGAATTCACTTACTGGCAAATTTAAACAGAAAGTTGTAGATCAAAACGGTGCTACTCTCCAGGAAGTTTCAGGCCAATTTTTTTTTAAAAAACCAAATTTATTTAAATGGGATTACTTAGAGCCTTCAAAAAGTCAACTGATTAGCGATGGTGAGCTATTGTATTTATACGATCCCGATTTAAAGCAAGTGGTTATTAGTCAGCTAAAAAAGTTTGGCGGGGTAAGCCCAGCAATGTTATTGGTAACTAGTGATATTGAAAGTCTTTTTGAGGTTACTATTATTCAAGATAAAAAAGGGGTCAGTTGGTTTAGGGCATTACCCCATGAGCCTGAAAAAGCTAATTTTAAAGAAGTATTTATTAATTTTTCTCAAAAAAAATTAAAAAGTATGAGGATTATTGATGGTTTTGATAACACAACCGAAATTGATTTTATTAAAGTTAGCCGCAATACAGATATTAACGAAGCTATTTTTTTATTTAATACACCTGAAGATATTGATGTCATAAAAAATTAGATGAATACTCAATCATCAATTCCGTTAGCCGAAGTTTTAAGACCAAAAGAGATTAAAGATATCGTAGGTCAAGAGCATATCTTAGGTAATGGGCAATCTCTTAGGGTAGCAATTGATTCAGGAAATTTACCCTCAATGATTTTATGGGGACCACCAGGAGTTGGAAAGACAACAATTGCGCAAGTGATAGCAAATAATGTTGATGCTCAATTTATCGCTCTATCAGCAGTTTTATCTGGTGTTAAAGAAATAAGGGAGTCGGTTGAGAAAGCTGAATTTGTTGCTGAGCAACATGATAAGAAAACTATACTTTTTGTCGATGAAGTCCATCGCTTTAATAAAAGTCAACAAGATGCTTTCTTGCCGCATATTGAATCAGGGTTAATAATTTTTATTGGGGCAACTACGGAAAACCCCTCGTTTGAAGTTAACTCTGCTTTATTAAGTAGGTGTCAAACATACGTTTTAAAAACTCTTTCACCAGACTCGCTAACAATGATTGTTGATAAGGTAATCAATGAACATGAGAAGGTATCGTTAGATGATGTGGCTAAAGAAATAATACTCACATACGCAAATGGTGATGCAAGGCGATTGATAAATTTACTTGAGATGCTTATTAACTCACTAAAGCCAAAATTGGATGGCATTATCAATAAAGAGCTAGTGGATAAAATAATATCCGATAAAGTCAGAAGATTTGACAAGGGTGGCGAGCAGTTTTACGATCAGATATCAGCAATGCATAAATCTGTTAGAGGCTCCAACCCAGATGCTTCAGTTTATTGGTTACTAAGAATGATAGACGGGGGGGCAGACCCTCTTTATCTGGCAAGAAGAATAATAAGAATCTCAATTGAAGATATTGGGTTAGCAGATCCAAAAGCTCAGACAATAGCTTTAGAGGCTTACCAAATTTTTGAAAGATTAGGTTATCCTGAGGGTGAATTGGCTTTAGTAAATGCTACCTTATATCTTTCCTTGGCGCCTAAGAGTAATGCATCATATATGGCTTATAATGAGACTAAGGCATTTATTAAAGAGCATCAACAGTTTGACGTTCCTCTTCATTTAAGAAACGCACCAACTAAATTAATGGAAAATTTAGATTATGGAAAAAACTATCGTTATGCACATAATGAACCAGGAGCATATGCTGCTGGTGTAAAATATTTTCCTGATGAAATGAATCCAATAAAATTTTATAATCCAACAAGTCGTGGTTTAGAGATTAAGATAAAAGAAAAATTAGACTATTTAAAATCATTAGATGACTCATATAAAAATAATCAGGAAAAAAAATGATTGATATAAATTTATTGCGGGAAGATAGCAAAGCAATCGCAATCTTACTTAAAGAGAGAGGATTTGATTTAGATATTAAAAAATATGAATCCTTGGAAAAAGATAGAAAAGTGATACAAGTTAAAACTCAAGAACTTCAAGGACAACGAAATCAATTTTCTAAAAATATTGGTATTGAAAAAGGTAAGGGTAATGATGCTTCTGATTTGATGGAGCAAGTAAATATTATTGCTGAAACATTAAAGGAATTGGAAAATCAATTATCTATAATTCAAACATCACTAAATCAATTCTTACTTAATATTCCTAATATACCTCATGATTCAGTACCAAAAGGGGCTTCAGAAAAAGACAATTTAGTTGTAAAGGAATTTGGTAAGCCCCAAAATTTTACTTTTGAAATTAAAGATCATGTAGATGTAGGATTCAATCATGGTTTAGATTTTGAATTGGGAAGTAAGTTATCAGGAGCAAGATTTGTCTCCATGAAAGGAGGTATGGCAAAGCTTCATAGAGCGATTGGACAGATGATGTTAGATGTTCAAACCCAAGAGCATGGTTATGAAGAGTGCCATACACCATACTTAGTTAATGAGGAATCATTAATTGGCACTGGTCAGCTCCCTAAGTTCTCTGAAGATTTATT
>Ga0209192_10001454_pt1 | contig 18791 bp, 15 predicted proteins | sample ArcticOcean_MG_C_11_FD_187433 | JGI IMG/M metagenome (GOLD analysis project Ga0209192, IMG submission 187433) | Marine microbial communities from western Arctic Ocean - ArcticOcean_MG_CB2_154 (SPAdes) (version 2) | ecosystem: Environmental > Aquatic > Marine > Oceanic | place: Arctic Ocean... | reverse complement strand
GGTTTTGTTTTGCCATCCTCATATACTGGGGTCATACGTAGACCGTAGGTATGGGAGATGGCTATCATTTTCTTTAGCCATTTAGTTGAGAGGCTGGTGGCTTTATCTTGATGGTTCATTGTTATCATCCAATAGGGTAAATTGAGGTAAAACAATGGCAAATCGGGTATAATGAAACTGCCTTAGCAAGCACCTTCAGAGACCACTTTTTGCCTTCGCATTGAGTGGTCTTTTTAGTTAGGTTGGCGGTTATTCAGCATGTTCAGCCCGTTACCAAATATGGGGGTGGCAAAAATGCTGACACTTTTCTTTTGGTCCATGATTTACCCCTAAGCCGAAGTGTTTGGCTGGTTGGCGAATTGCGCTAGCCATTCATCGCCGACAGCTTCGTCATAAACGACCTTGCGACCAAGCTTGCGATAGGCGGGAGCAGGGACACCGGCTAGGGTGCCAGTGACACGAGACATACGTAATGTAACGGAAGCGAAGCCAAGCTTTTTGGCGAACTCGTGGGTATCTAGCAGTGGTTGGTGATTCATAGTCTTGCCTTATGTTTAGTTGATAGGACAAGGTGAATATATTTGCAAAGGGAAATTGCGTCAGGAAAAACGACGATGAAATAATGGCTAATTTTATCGTGGTTTATAGACCTTTGAGGAAGTTTAGAAATCTTGAAGTCATGGCGTTTTGGGCAAAGGCTTTTTGTACTTCGCGGTAGTTTCGTGCGTTCAAGTCCTTATCGAATAACGACCTATATACGCTTGATAATATTTTGGTTTCGTTGAGAAGTGACCAGTTTTCTAAGTCGAGAATTTCTAGGGTTTTGTACTCAAGCAATTTTCTGATCGATTCATGTTGAGGTTTACTTGTTTGGTAGATATTGAATTTCCTACGTTGTGTTCGTATCAAGTTATGAAGCTGGATAAGAATCAAATCATCAGGCCCATTGAGGTCAATTGTTGCATACACGCGAGTCTCTGTAGAGCCAGCGCCAGTAATAAAGCGTCCTGGAAATTCCCTAATCATTTCATTCACGTCACGCCGATACTCAGGTGGGTTAAAACACGTTTCTGGTATTGAGTAGCCCGCATCGCCAGACAATTGCGCAAGAGTGATTGCGTCACCTAAACAAACAGGTGTGACATAAGGTGATATTCTTATAGGTCTAGCCACATCGGTGGTGGCGCCTGTCAGTTCTACAACACGGTCACTTAATGAACCCGTCATCGGCTCATTGAAGTGTGCTCGTGTAAAATAGTCGCTGGGTAAAATTGGTTCATCCGCAATATGGCGAACCAATCTTGATGCAAAATTCGTAGTATTGTCGGCGTCTATTTTTAAAAGATGCTCGTTTGGGCACGGCATATAGTGAGCTACGTTTGGTGAAACAAGTAAAGTCCTAATAAGCGCCCGTGCTTCCAATTGTACCTGCCACTGTTGCGGTGTTAATTCGAGGTTGGCGTACTTATCCCAATAAAACCAGTCAGGCACTACATCAAGATTAGCCTTTATCATGTCGCTGTCCTCCGCGAACCTACAAAAAGGATGCCGCGCCAAGGTGAGTAAGTGATCCACTGTTTCGGTAATGACCTAGGCGCAGCAATTTGGTTAGCCAGTGATTGGCACCACTTTGTTTGGCTCTAACTCTGGTTCAATAATATTATTCGCTAGCCAGCGTTCCCATGTTTTCATAGCTGCTCTTTTTTCTGGCATATATTCATATTGATCATAATGTTTACCGCTAACGTCACTAACAGCGTGGTTTTGTATTCGATCCCTCATTTCCTTGGTGATGCCAGCTTTGCCCATTAGGGTTTTGACTGTACGGCGAATATCTCTGGGGGTAAATGCTTCAATGGGCAAGTGAGGACGCATGTCGGCCACTTGGTTTGATAGCACGCTTACTCGGGAATATATATCCCCCTTAGGGTTTGATACGCGGGAAGGAAATAATAAACCACTGCTGTCGGTATTGGCTATTAGACATTGTATTTCAGACCATGCAAATCGGTTTAGGGGGATTAGATTAGGCATTCCTGACTTTGTTTTCGTCATGTATATGGCTTTGTCCTCAGCCTGAATGTCCTGAATTGTGAGTCGCATTAATTCAGCCGGATGATAGCCAGTACAGATCATGATTTTGAGAAGGCTCGCATAAACTGGGTTCATGTATTCTTCGCATGAGTCCCATACAATGCGCAGCTCTTCGGGGTTTAGGAACCGTTTTAGCGCCCGCTCAAATTGTTTGATCTTTTTAACCTTGGCCACAGGGTTCGACCTTATGTCAAAGCAAAGATTGTCGGCGCGCTGGATGGTTATATCATGGTCATAAGTAAGGCCAACATTGAAAGCTGCATGCAGATCGCCTCGCGTTCGATTTATCGTAGTGGTAATGCCGCGGTCGAACATAGCCCTAAGAACCATCTTCATGTCGTCAGCGGTAATCAAGTTGGCCTTCTTTATTGCCAAATGGGGGTAAGGGTTAAGTACATAGCGCTGCAGAGCGGCGTAGACCTTTGCGTAGGACGACTTCTCTTCGGCCGCCATCTTGTCGCGGTAAACTTCGCAAAGCTGTGCCAGTGTGCCTAGGTTATCAAGACGTAGACGTTCGCGGATTGCTGCCGCCTCAGCCTCTTTGGTCTTGCGTTTATCTTCTTCCAGTTGGAATTTCAGATCAGATACGGCCGCAGACTTATTAGCCATAGTTCTGCCCGCATCTCTTGCGTCAATCAAGGATCTGAGGGTTTCAGTTGTACCCAGCTTGACCGTAATGTCGTTGCCATTGCTTCTATCACGATAATAATATTCTCTTATGGGGCGCTTGCCTTTTCTGTATTTGATTAGCAAAGAGCCGCCCGCATCTAGCGACTCACTCCGCTTCTCACCAGGCTTCATGCCTCGAATCATGGTATCGGTGAGCTTAGACATATACTTGGTCCCCGTTTTGTAAAAGTTGGTCCCCTATTTGGTCCCCGTTTATACAATACAGCCATGAGCAGCCACATACAAGTAAATACATAATTCTAATTAAAACAATATCTTGTGATGATTGTGATTTTGCCTAGATACAACCAAAGCTACTGCATTAAAAGATTCCGATCCTGTTGGTCGGGGGTTCGACTCCCTCCTGGCGCGCCAATTCCCATTTGTAAGTGATTGTTTTTAATCTAATTATTTCTTACTGACGGTTTTTGATACCCTACGATATACCCTAAAAGCTACAGGCTTCTAGGGTTCGTTATCGGATCTCCTTGGACAATAGTTAGTTTAACTAACTCGTAAGCAAGCATTCATGCTAGTCGAGATGTTGCTTGATTGGGTTTTATTCCCTAGTTCTGCTAACGCTTCAAGCCTAGGGTACGAAGAGGGCAGACGCTTTACTTCCTCTTTCAATTATTCACAGTCCTTATAGTCACTCTCTATACACCTTTTTGCCAAAGCTTCCGCTTCTGCAATTGAGAGTCTATATGAGGCCCTTTGAGGGGTCTTTAGGTTGGCGGGAGGCTGAGGGTTAGAGACCTTCGGCTACCCGATTATACGGCTGGTGTACTCGTGGGATGAAGACAGGGCTTTGCAAAAGTGAAAGCCTCTTCATTGATTTGCTCCAACCTCTTGTAGAAGTGCCAATTTTCTTTGCCTTCCTGAACTGAAGGAGTGTGCCCTGCGTCTGCTGGCGTACTATGGTCTAGTTTATTTGTGTTGGACAAAACAGAAAAGGTTCCATTGTGGATCCATTTGGCGCATTATGGCTGATATTAAAAGAGAGGAAGAGTGCAAAGCCATGTCTGTCAACGTAAAACTTTCAACAATATTAGTCAGTCAGGCAAAACAGTTTGCGTTGATCCAGCACCGGTCGGTGCCAAAACAAATTGAACACTGGTCTCAAATTGGAAAAATTGCTGAAGCCAATCCAGACCTGCCTTTTTCAGTGATTCAAGACATCTTAATTGCAGACCAAGAAGATACCATCGGCGAGTATCAATTCGGCTAATGCGATTACTTGTCACGCCAACATTTGAAAAGTCTGTAAAAAAGCTTCACTCGGTGGAAAAGGCTGATCTTGATACAGCTATCCAACATATTGCCCATCACCCTATGGATGCTGCGGCAAAGGTAGGCGATTTACTCGGTATTTATGTATATAAATTCCGCATGGCCAAACATCCTGCTTTGGTGGCCTATCGGTGCATCGATGATGAAACTATTAAACTACTGATGATAGGTAGTCATGAAAACTTTTATCGTGATCTCAAGCGCATTAAAGAATAGGTGCCACGGAGTAGTAGTCATGTTACTGGGTGCTTAACCAAGGCACCCGATTTGCTGTGTGTTACCCTAGCAACAAGAACTTCCGTAAGTCACGCTCTTGCCTCATTACGTGTAAAATAATTACTTTATGGTTATCTATTTTATAAATTATACGACAAGGGTTAACTACTACTTCACGGTAATTTAAATTAGTTAGCTCTATCGGTTTCTTTCCTGATTTCGGAAACGTTTCGAGGCGTTCATACTTAAACTTGCCAGGGTAACATGTCTTCTAAATCCACAATATCTCCACAAGTAATAGACTCATAACCCGCTAACTTTGATACCTCTTCATGAAATCTATCACTTTTTATCTCGGTAATTAAGCGCTGTACAGCGGGATTTTTAAGGGTCTTGTGATGACAAACCAACACATAATGCTCAGTGGTTAATGGGATGAAGTCCAGACCGAATTGACGAGCAGCCGTTTCAATTCCAACACCTACATCGGCCATACCTGAAGCTACATAAGCTGCAATAGCAGAATGTGTAAATTCAACGTTCTCAAAACCAATCACTTCTTCAGGGTCCACGGATGATCTTGCCAATAATTCATCTATCAATAAGCGTGTACCTGAATGTTTTTGTCGATTAACAAATTTAACCTCATCCTGCATTAAGTCTGTAATTTTAGTAATATTTCTAGGGTTGTCTTTTTTAACAATTAAGCCTTGCTTACGGGTCACAAACCGAATGACTTTATAGGTATTAGCTTTAAAATATTTATTATAAGTATCAATTAAGGTTTGGTTAACTATGTCTGTAGGCAAGTGAAATGCTGCAACATTACACTCACCGTTGGTTAGGGCATCCAATGACTCTTCATAGCTTTTATATTGTAAATCTAGCTTAAATTTATTAGTAAAATCTGGCAGCAAAGCCACTGCATATCCATAACTTGCAGCAATTTTTAGCAAAGGTTCTTTAACCATTAAGTGTTTTTGTATTTCTAAATTTAATTCTGATGCAATGCTGATTAACTGAGGTTCAAATCGAGCGTGTGCCCTTTGTTCAGCCCAAAGTAGCTTTTCACCTAACGGGGTTAGAAGTGCCCCTTTGCCTTTTTTTAGCTCGACTAAATCAGACCCAAAAAAGTCAGTCCATTTTTTTAGTACATTCCAAACATGACGATACGACATACCTAGTTGTGTTGCAGCTGCCGTCAACTTGCCATATTTATGTATCGCATTAAGCAAGACAAACAGCCGAGGGTCCACATACTCACCGTGCTCATCGTAAAACGACCATGCGGGCTTAATTTTAATTCTCTTTGACAATACTGTTGTATTGGTCATTTTTTCACCTGTATATTTTTTATTTTTGGCTGTGTTCTAATTATCAATAATACTTTCTGCAATTGGCCCAAACCGATCACTAATAGCTAGTTAAGCCTAAACACTCCAATATCGAGCCCAACATGCTATATTATCTAGCATAATGGCGCACTACTAATGACGCACGTGGCTCAGCCTCCTGCCATTGTTGGCCTCCTATTGCGTTACATTGTAACCAATTGGAGTGTCTATTAAACTGGGTGTGTATCAAAGATATCTATTATCGTCACATTCTTCTGAATATCCTTGTATTGAATGAATTTAAGGTGATCTTCTGCTTTGAGGGAAGAGCCTAATTTTCCATATGCCTTTCCAACTGCTGCACAGTTCCCTTCTAATGTGTTTGAGTTGAGACAGGTTGAACTAAATTTGTTCGAAGACATTCAACATGCACAATTATTGGCAACGCAGTGGCGGTGTTTTTCAAGGTAGTTGGCACCATTTTCTCAGTTTTACGCGACGCCTGTCTCCGTCTCTTTTACTATCTTTTCTGGGTTCAGTTGAACCGCTTCAATGTTCTGCTTCACTTAGCGTAGCAGTTTCCACCACCACTGCGAATTTTGCTTGGGTAGACTAATCGTCTGATGTTTTTCTTGGGCTGGCACCGGCGCTCCTCGTAATCTGGCTTGACTACGCCAATTACACAAGGCTCCAACTGAAATGCCTTCTTGCTGTGACAGTTCAGGCACCGACAAATTATAGGGTGGTGCCAACTTCTTTAATACGTCTTTCTCGCCAGTCCCCTGCATTACATTTTATGTATTAATGAGGAGCGTCAACTATCCTGCCACAGGGGCTGCACATATCCTCAGATTAGGAACCACGCACATGATGCCACATCGAATGCTATTGTGAGCTAGCCCTAAGTTACACCACAATGTACTTTCAGAAACTCGGCACGGGCTCCACCGTACAGCGAATACTTAAACATAAACAAAAGTTGCCATTGCGTATTACCACCATGTTTTAGTTAAAAGCATTCATTTTTTGTACTAAAAAGAGGGAATTAGAACGCTATCAACACTCATAACTTCGGTAGGCGTGAGTGTATCTTTATTTAAAGGTTTAAGTTTAGCAGACCACATTAATGCTTTTTGATGGCGCGCTTTTAACGGTGGTAGTCCAAAACGTTTTTTATAACATTTATAAAAACTAGGTATAGAAGAAAAGCCGCTACGTATGGAAATTTTTTCAATTGTAAAATCCGATTCAAATAATAATTTATGGGCATGATTAAGGCGTTTTTCTAAATAATAAATACTTGGAGAAATGCCAATATATACTTTAAATAAACGTTGAATTTGACGCTTCCCCAAACCAGCATATCCACTTATTTCAGAAAGACTTAATGGTTCATCAATATTATTTTCCATTAATGATGCCACTTGCTGTAAAGAATTAGGCCAACCGTAAGGGCTGATCTTATTATCTAAACGATGCTCTTTTGGGGTCCGTAAAATACCACAATTCATCTCTTCTGCTACGGCTATCGCCAACGATTTACCATGGTGGAGATGGATAATATGTAACATCATATCCAAGCTTGTACTGCCACCTTGGCAAGTGAAGCGGTTATTGTTCACATTAAAGATTGCACGGTTTGGTGTAGCACCTTGTTGGCGTAAATCACCTAAATGGCGGTGATCGATGGTCCATCGGCAATCGTCCAATAAGCCTGCACGATATAGGTAGTAAGCCCCAGTGCCTACTCCGCCCAATAAAGTGCCATTTTTGGCTAGGCTCTTCAAAGGTGTAGTAAAACCTTGAAGAGGGAGTTGATAGATGTCGTGGCTTGCACAAATAACCAATGCGTCAAGTTGATCTAAAGCTAGGTCAGCGGTCAGGGGTAACGTATCAATCTGCATGCCGCATGAAGACATTAGAGGGCCACCTTCTAATGAAAACAATTTCCATTGATAAAGGTGATGCCCAATACGTTGATTGGCAACTTCTAAAGGTTCAACAATATGGCTCATTTCAGCCATGCTATAACCAGGAATCAATAACACTCCAAGCTTCCAATTGTTATTGGTAATAATGTTTATCGACATACATATTCACTTATTAATTAAAATTTAAAAAAGTTTTAAAATATTACCGATCAACTCATGCAATTCAGCTATCGTATATAGGTTAACTTTACTTCCACGTAGGTGGATACGAGATTTATTACGGCAGCGCCTAGGTGCAATCGCACTACATTGTATTGGTTATTATCAGCAGACATGTTGTTCTCTTTTTTGACTTAAATTGAAGGTTCTATGGGTGAATTTTCTTCAAAAAAATACATTATTAAAGCGTCATAAGATACTATTTATAATCCAGCTAGTATCCTAGTGCTCGAAATCATCGCATATCTCAAAAATGACATAATGAGGACTATATCGGAAGGTGTCAACCTAAAATAGCCCTCGCTAGGCAGTTATAAACAACCAATAAATATGAACAATAATTCATATTTTAATGAAAATAATCCAGTGGTATAGTGGATATATAATAAAAAACAGACATATGTAATTTAATTCATATATTTTCGTTAATGAAAGAAAAGTAGTTAGATTGATTGTAAAAAATACATATAAAAAATATATAAAAACTGTGGTAGTTTTAATTATAGAGTTTTATAAAGAACTAATTCGGCTTGATTATTCTAATTTTATATCGGATAAAGATTAGCTGTGAAAAATTTAGAACAAAGAATAATTCGTAAGAATTTTATATTTAAATAATATTTTCGAATAAATAAAAATTTCATTTAATTACCATTAATATATTTTATATTTCTACGAGTATAAATGTTTACATAAAGCGGTAGGTATAAAGGTATTAAATAATGTCAAATAAAATCGGGGGCTTTTTTCTTTCTTAATGAAAGATAAAATAATTGCTAAACTGGGGTTTAATCGCTGGCTCGTCCCACCAGCATCAATTGCAATTCACTTATGTATAGGCTCTGTTTACGCGTGGAGTATTTTTAACCTCTCATTGATTAAAGAACTAGGTGTAGTTACTAGTTCTGCTGGCGATTGGGGCTTAAGTGATGTTGTTTAGATATTTTCTGTTGCCATTGTATCTCTTGGCTTAGCCGCTGCAATTGCAGATAAACGCGGCATGGCTGCGGGTATGGTCATGATGGGTTTTGGTGGTGCCATGATCGGTGCGCCATTAAGAGGTTAATACCTATATAGAAGTCCCAGCTAATGGCATATATTCAGTATTCAGTGTTTACGTTAGTATTTTCATTGAGCTTTAGCTGCGTTGTTGATAAAAACTATAAACCGCTTGGTTGTTTCAAGTGGCTGTAATACAACAGACTAATCATTCAAATAGATTTTCTACCACATGCACAGGTAATTCCATGCTTATAGGTATACCCAAAGAACCTATGGTTGGCGAAACTCGAGTCGCTGCCACCCCAAAAACAGTAGAGCAATTAATAAAGCTCGGCTTTAATGTTTGTATTGAATCTAATGCAGGACTTGCTGCGAACTTTGACGATGCGTCTTATGAAGCTGCTGGAGCCTCCATTAACACCGACACTAAATCGGTGTATCAAAGTGATTTGGTGCTCAAGGTCAACCCTTTGTTGGAGCATCCTGGCCAAAAATGCCATGAGTTAGACATGCTCAAGCAAGGTGGTCACTTGATTAGCTTTATGGCGCCAGCCCAAAACCAAGATCAACTTAAACAACTTGCTGAACGCAATATTACCGCCATGTCTATGGAGTCTGTGCCGCGTATATCGCGCTCACAGTCAATGGATGCCCTAAGTTCCATGGCCAACATCGGTGGCTACCGTGCAGTAATAGAAGCCGCCCACCATTTTGGGCGTTTCTTTACTGGGCAAATCACCGCTGCGGGTAAAGTTCCGCCAGCGAAAGTACTAATTATAGGTGCAGGTGTTGCCGGATTAGCGGCATTAGGAGCTGCAGGTAGTTTAGGTGCCATCCTACGAGCCTTTGACACCCGTCCCGAAGTAAAAGAACAAATCAACTCTATGGGTGCTGAGTTCCTAGAAGTAGAGATAGAAGAAGAAAGTGGCTCTGGCGATGGTTATGCCAAAGTGATGAGTAAAGCCTTTATTGAAGCCGAGATGGCCTTATTTGCTGAGCAAGCCAAAGAAGTGGATATTATTATTACCACAGCGATGATTCCCGGCAAGCCAGCCCCCAAACTCATTACCGCTGCAATGGTGGCGAGTATGACTTCAGGCAGTGTCATTGTCGATTTAGCCGCCGGTGGTGGTGGTAATTGTGATCTCACTGAACCAGGTAAAGTCATCACTAGTGCCAATGGCGTTACGGTGATTGGTTACACTGATATGCCAGCTCGCTTACCGAGCCAAGCCTCACAGTTGTATGGTACTAACTTAGTTAACTTACTCAAATTGCTCTGCCCAGAAAAAGATGGCGAATTGGTTATCGATTTTGAAGATCCCATCATGCGTGGCGTTACAGTGAGCAAAGATGGTGCAGTGACATGGCCAGCTCCACCCATCCAGGTGGCAGCCGCACCTCCTAAGAAAGCCGAAGACAGATCGCCTATTGAGCCTACTAAGCAGAAAATGTCGGCAGCAGTGAAATATGGTTTAGGCGCAGCAAGTGCTGTGTTGGTCGGGTGGATCGCGCTAAACGCACCAGCCGCTTTCCTGGGCCACTTCACAGTGTTTGTGTTGTCTTGCATTATTGGTTATTACGTAGTTTGGAACGTCAAACATGCCTTGCATACCCCTTTGATGGCCATTACCAATGCGGTGTCTGGCATTATCGTTGTGGGAGCTGTGCTTCAGGTAGGTGACGAGCTCAATCTTGTCACCATTCTTGCTTTGATCTCTGTGCTCATCGCGTCCATTAACATCGTTGGCGGCTTTTATGTCACCAAACGTATGTTAAAAATGTTCCAGAAATAGGAGACGACTAATGCAAGCAGGTATGGTTATCACAGCTTACGTTATCGCCGCTGTATTATTTATTATGGCCCTTGGTGGATTATCCCAACAAGAGTCAGCCAGGCGTGGCATTTGGCTTGGCATTATAGGCATGGCGCTAGCGCTAGTGGCTACTTTGTTAAGCCCTAAGGTTATGGCGCTCACTACAGGCCTTAGTTACATCCTTATTGCCATGCTCATTGGCTCTGCCATTGGCGTTTATATGGCCAAACGAGTGGCAATGACAGAAATGCCCGAACTGATAGCAATTCTCCACAGCTTTGTGGGTTTGGCGGCTGTGTTTGTAGGTGTGAATAGTTATTTAGATCACTCTCAAGAACTCACCCCAGTGATGAAAAACATTCACTTGGTTGAGGTTTTCTTGGGTGTCTTTATTGGCGCTGTTACCTTTACAGGTTCACTTGTAGCCTTTGGAAAATTACGTGGCACTATGTCCTCAAAAGCCCTTAATTTGCCTCATCGCCACAAGCTAAACTTACTGGCTTTGTTAGTTAGTGCAGTGATGTTGGTGCAGTTTGTTAATCAGAGTGGCAACGACACCTACCTGGTTATTATGGCCCTCATAGCCTTAGTGTTTGGCTGGCATTTAGTCGCCTCAATCGGTGGTGCAGACATGCCTGTTGTGGTATCTATGCTCAATTCTTATTCCGGTTGGGCTGCAGCTGCAGCAGGCTTCTTACTAGGCAATGACTTACTCATTGTCACCGGTGCCTTGGTAGGCTCTTCTGGTGCAATTTTGAGCTACATTATGTGTAGGGCTATGAACCGCTCCTTTATCTCCGTAATTGCGGGTGGGTTTGGTAACGACCCTATCGTAAGCGATGATGATGAAGAAGAAGGTGAAGTGCAGCCTACTACTGCCGAAGAAGTGGCAAGTTTGCTCACTAATGCTAGGTCTGTAGTGATTACCCCAGGCTACGGCATGGCGGTAGCGCAAGCGCAATACCAAGTACAGGACATCACCCAAAAACTGCGGGCTCAGGGCGTAGAAGTACGTTTTGGTATTCATCCTGTTGCGGGGCGTTTACCAGGCCATATGAACGTATTGTTGGCAGAAGCCAAAGTGCCTTACGATATCGTTTTAGAGATGGACGAAATCAATGACGACTTTGCAAAAACGGATGTAGTGCTTGTGATTGGCGCCAACGACACGGTTAACCCCGCTGCCAAAAAGCCTGGAAGCCCTATTGCAGGCATGCCAGTGCTTGAAGTGTGGGATGCTAAAACAGTGATTGTGTTTAAGCGTGGCATGGCATCAGGTTATGCTGGAGTACAGAATCCGTTGTTCTTTATGGACAATACTAAAATGTTATTTGGTGACGCAAAAGCCTCATGTGATCAAATAGCCAGTAATCTTTGATGACGTAGCTGTCTTTAAAAAGCCCATAGACCATTAAAGGAATGGCCTATGGGCTTTTTTGTGCCTATGGAAAAGCCACTGCGTCATCTGACCGCTATCCTATCGATAGCATTGTGACGGCCTAAAGTGGACTGTCGGCTTAATAATATTACCTTGACAGTATTATTTGATAAATAATGTACAAAAAGTTTTAATAACTATAATAAGCCACTTACAAAATAGCCCTCGCTAGGCAGTAACAAACAACCATAAAATATGAATAATGGTTCATATTGCAATGAAAACAATCCAGTGGTACTGTGGATATGTAACAAAAAAACTATATATGTAATTTAATTCATATATTTTCGTTAATAAAAAGAAAAAAAGGGAAAAGTTTAAATGAATATTATAAGCTTAAGAACTTGTCTTACGAAAGCCGCAGCAGTAGTGGTCGCCGTTTCGACATTGGCGCTGCCGCAAATCGCGGTGGGCGAAGAGACGCAGTATTTCCCAATCGCCAGCAGCCGGGTTGGTCCTTATTCAGCCATGGGTACAGGTTATTACGGTGCTCAAATTGACTATATGAATTATGTCAATTTGAACGGTGGCGTGAACGGGGTTATGCTGACGTGGCAGGAATGCGAAACTGAATACAATGCGGTTAAAACAGTTGAGTGCTATCAGCGCTTGATGGAAAAAGATGGCCAAAAGATTGTTGTATTCGATACGCTGGGAACCCCCGGCGCATATTCAGTTATTAATCGGATGGCAGAAGATAATATCGTCCTAGCACAGTATGGCTATGGCAGAACAGACGGAGCCGACGGTCGCGTCTGGCCCTGGGTCTTCAACGCGGCAAGCCACTACTGGTCTCAGATCGCCGTAAAGATGAAGTTTATGGCTGAGAAAGAAGGCGGTGTTGCTAATATGAAGGGCAAGAAAATTGTCCACCTTCATATTGACTCTGCCTACGGACGCGAGCCTCTGCCTGCGATGAGATCGATTTCCAAAGACTGGGGTGTCGAACTGATCGAGATCGCGGTACCACCACCAGGCTTGGAGCAACAATCGCAGTGGCTGCAAATCAGAAGGCATCAACCCGACTGGGTGACCTTTTGGGGCGCTGGCTCAGGCATGAACTCGACTGCGATGACGAATGCAGCGCGAGTGGGCTTTCCACGTGACCGCATGATGTATGTTACGTTTGGTGCAGCCGAGGAAGATATGGTTCCGGCTGGTGATGCAGCTATTGGAACATACGCGGTGGCAAATGCACTGCCGGGTGATCAGTTCCCACTGGTGGCCGCGATCAAAGAGCAGGTCTATGGCGCTGGAAACGGCAACCTGTCGCAAGAGAGCCGTGTCGGGTCCGTCTATTGGAACCGGGGTCTCGGCGCTGCAGTCATGTGGATCGAGGCGATGAAAAATGCCCAAGAGATTCATAACAAGATTGGGCAAGCCGTTACGGGTGCTGAGTTTAGGGATGGCTACGAAGCCCTTGACATGAACGAAGATCGCCTTGGCGAAATTGGCATTAAGGGCATGATTGCGCCGTTCGCGATCTCTTGTGAGAACCACGAAGGTGCGGGTAAATTTGCCATCATGCAATGGGATGGGAAAAAGTTTGAGCAGGTCACGGGCTGGGAAGCTCCGATGGACCCTGCCTATATCCGTGATCTTGTCGAGAAATCAGCGGCTAAGTTTGCCAGTGAAAACGGCATCACTCCCAAGACGTGTTCTTAACACTCAACTGTAGCTAGACCACGCGGGGGTCAAAGTCGTCCATAGGATGCATCTTTGATCCTCCTTGCTCGGGCTCCGTCAAATCGATGCGAGTCCGGCGATAGTCCTTAGAAAAGCGATGGCAGAACCTAAATGAACGCGAATTCAGACGACATATTGAGAGTCGACAATATAGAAGTGATGTACGACAGCGTGATTTCCGCATTGCATGATGTTTCGCTAACCGTGCCACGCGGAAAAATTGTTGCCCTACTTGGTGCTAATGGGGCCGGAAAAAGTACGACCCTTAAAGCCATATCAACGATGCTAGCCGCCGAGCGTGGAAAAGTAACACGGGGTACCATCGCTTACGATGGCACCGCAGTTACAAATCAAAACCCAGCTGAGATGGTCGGCCTTGGCATGGTTCAAGTGTTAGAGGGCAGACGTTGCTTTGCTCACTTGACCGTGGAGGAAAATATTATCGCTGGGGCTTATTCAAGAAATCTGTCTAAGTCCGACATTAAAAACGAGCTTGAAAAAATCTATAGCTACTTCAATCGTCTGCGAGACAGGCGTAAAAGCCAAGCGGGTTTTACGTCAGGCGGCGAACAGCAAATGGTTGCTGTTGCTCGGGCGATGATGGCGAAACCTAAGATGCTGATGCTTGATGAGCCTTCGATGGGCCTCGCGCCTCAGCTTGTCGCTGAGATATTCAACATCGTCAGAGAGCTCAATCAAAAAGAAGGTGTTAGCATTCTGCTCGCTGAGCAAAACACTAATGTAGCTCTGCGGAATGCCAACTATGGCTATATAATCGAGACCGGCCACGTGATGCTTCACGGAACGGCAGAAAGCCTTTTAAACAACGATAAGGTGAAAGAGCTGTACCTTGGGATTTCTAAAGAAGGCAGGAAAAATTTCCGTGACGTCCTGAGAGAAGATAACCCGTGAACCCCTTAAAATGGTTTTTAGAAACGCTAATCGCGTACACAGACAGCTCAACGAATAGGCAGTTATGACGCAAGATAGAAACTTTCCAATTGGCTCCCCCATATTAGCAGTGAATAACATTTCGCTGCGGTTTGGCGGTGTGAAAGCCATCACCGATACGTCTTTCTCTGTGCTCCAGCACGAGATCAAGGCGATCATTGGCCCTAACGGTGCGGGCAAAAGTTCGTTGCTGAACTGCATCAATGGGATTTATAAACCACAAGAAGGCAGCATCGCCTTCAAGGGTGAGGTGCTCGAGAATATCAGCCCCAACTTCATCGCCCAGAAGGGCGTTTCACGAACTTTTCAGAATCTTGCCCTGTTCAAAAGAATGTCGGTTTTGGACAACATTCTGGTTGGTCGCCAGTTGCATATGCACGCCAACTTTCTAGAAGTGGCTTTTCAACTTCCAAAAGCTAGGGCTGAGGAAAATGAAAACCGCCAAAAGTGCGAAGATATCGTGAAGTTCCTCGAAATTGAGGACATCCGTGACGCGCCAGTTGGCAAACTGCCTTATGGTTTGCAAAAGAAAGTAGAATTAGGTCGCGCATTGGCCACTGAGTCCGAGGTGCTTTTGCTTGACGAGCCAATGGCCGGTATGAATGTTGAAGAAAAGCGCGATATGTGCCGCTTTATTCTAAAGGTTAATGACGAAATTGGTACGACGATGGTTCTGATTGAACATGACATGGGTGTGGTCATGGATATTTCTGACAGCGTTGTCGTGCTTGATTACGGAAAAATTATCGCTGATGGCCCACCCAATGAGGTCAGATCCAATCAAAACGTAATAGACGCATACCTCGGAATAGCCCATGATTGAATTACTGTTTTTTATTGAAGTTGTGGTGGCAGGCCTTTTGGCTGGTACCATGTACTCGCTCGTCGCACTGGGCTTTGTGCTGATCTATAAGGCTTCTTCCACCTTCAACTTTGCACAGGGTGCAATGGTGTTTTTTGCTGTCCTCGCCTTTGTTGGTTTTATGGAACTCGGCATGTCCTTCGTGGTGGCGTTTTTCGCCGCTTGTCTTTTAATGGTTTTTGTTGGGTTTTGCACCGAGCGTTTGGTGCTGCAGCCGTTGATGAACCAAAGCGAAGATACGCTTCTGATGGCCACAATCGGACTTGGGTTTGTGCTTGAGGGGCTTGCCCAGGCGGTCTGGGGCGTCGAAGTTAGACGGCTCGATTTGGGCATAGGCGATTTTCCTATCATGTGGATTGTGGACAATTTAGGCCTGTATATAAGCGCGCTCGACCTCACCGCGAGTCTGGTTGCCGCGATCCTGATTATCGGCCTCGCGCTGTTGTTCAAGTACACCAAGATGGGTCTTGGTCTGCGGGCGGTTGCCGACGACCCAGGCGCAGCAAGTTCTATCGGCATTCCGTTGAAAAACATAATGCTGCTGGTGTGGTCAGCGGCTGGGGTTGTTGCGCTCGTTGCAGGCATGATGTGGGGGGCTCGGGCAGGGGTGCAGTTCGCTCTTGTTGATCTCGCACTGAAGGCGTTGCCGGTTTTGATTATCGGAGGCTTCTCGTCCATTCCGGGCGCGATCATTGGTGGACTCATCATTGGTGCGTCGGAAAAGGTTCTGGAAGTCTACATCGGACCGTATTTTGGTGGCGGCATCGAAGGCTGGGCACCATATGTACTGGCGATCTTATTCCTACTGTACAGGCCAGAAGGTCTGTTCGGTGAAAAAATCATTAGACGAGTATAGGGAGGGGAGAATAACGTGCACGCTAAATTAGTTTTCATGGGATACACAAAAGACGATGTTAATAAATTCGTCCTTCTAATGGTTTTGGCATTTGTTGTCGTCCCACTGGTGGTCGAGACCCAATATTGGTACTCTTCCATCCTTATACCCTGGCTGTGCCTTGCACTGGCTGCGGTCGGTCAGCAGATTGTCATGGGGTTTGCCGGACAATTGGCGCTTGGAGCCGCCGGTTTCATGGCTGCTGGTGCCTTTGCTTGCTATAACTTCATCTTACGCATGCCAGATCTTCCTTTTTTTGGAGCGCTAATATTGTCCGGCTTGGTTGCTGCCGCTTTTGGTGTCCTGTTTGGTTTGCCAAGCCTGCGGGTTCGGGGAATATACCTGATGGTTGCCACGCTTGCATCGCAGTTTTTTATTGTCTGGATGATCGACAAATTCGGCTGGTTTAAGAACTATGACACCTCGGGGATCATCACTGCGCAAGATATCGTCATCATGGGTAAACCCTTCACGTCTCCGATGGACATGTATTTTGTTATCGTCGTTATTGTGACTGTGCTTACCTTGCTGGCGATCAATATGGCGCGCGGCAGAACTGGGCGTAACTGGATGGCGGTGCGCGATATGGACATAGCAGCCGAGTCGATGGGCATATCGCTTTTGAAAACCAAACTGCAAGCCTTTGCAATTTGTGCGTTTTACTGTGGCGTCGCTGGGGCGCTCTTTGCCTTTTGTTACCTAAAGTCGTTGGAACCCGTGGCGTTTGACATAAAACTGTCGTTTAAGATCTTGTTTATGGTTATTCTTGGCGGTCTCGGTACGATTAGTGGCGCCTTCATTGGGGCGGTTTTCATTCTGCTTTTCCCTGTGTTGCTGAATAGTGTTGGCAATAACGTTTTCCATGGGGCCATCGACGCGACGATCATCTCATCGATCGAACAGGTGGTCTTTGGTGTCCTGATCATTGTGTTTATGATTTACGAGCCGCTTGGAATGGCAAAGCTTTGGGAAAACATAAAGCAGAAGATACAGTTAAAACTATCGTGGAAATCTTAGTCTTGGTCCCAGCAGGACGCCTAACTATATGTGAGAATTAGGTATCGATAAACCAAAGAAAATCCTGCTGGCTTTGATTATTGGCATCTGCATTGGCTTGATGTTTGACAATAACTTTGTTGTTTTCTAGCCAAACAGATCGCCGCAAAGGCCATGGCCTTTGACTTGCATTATAACAGCTGCGGTATTTTGAAATGTGCCGTAGTACTTCCAGAAGCATTGTCTGTGCGCAGTCTACAAACACAGATCTGGTGGCCAAGATGTTCAAAAGGCGGTTCCCTAAAATGATAGCTTGGCAAATGCACAAGGTATCATTTTTGCCATTTTCATGCTCTATCTAGGCCAAAGCGGCTATCACTGCTGCTGAGCAGGCTAAACAGAAAGATAAATCAGACGTTACAAGACAAAAAACAATATAGACATATATGGACGCTCCCCAATAATCAAGCAAATAAATCCTAGTCCTCAATATTTATTGAAGAATTTGGTTGTCAAACTGGCCACTGGCGTCCTTAGGGGCAGCCCATGCATTCCAGCGATACTCCGGATCAATGATGTAGCTGTATTCTTTCTCTTCTAACTCCGCAAACAATGATTTGGAACGCTCCAGGTCATCAAGGTACTTGAGGAATAACATCCATGACGTTTGTTCAACATAATCTAATTCACTGGAACAGCCCGCATCTTTGTGTAGCGTATCGTCTATGTTTCTAAAGGTTTGTTCAAACATCGGTGTCAATCTTCCGTAATTGTTTCATTGCTATGAAGGGTGGATGGGGTTCAAGTGAGTATAATAAAAATTATGATGCACACTGTACTTTAGTTTACTAAACATTGAATCATCACATGAATCTCCGTCAAAATACACAGTAAGTGGTAAGTGTAGTGGTCACATCCACAAGTTTTCCAGATTCGATTATCTCAACCATGCTCATTTGGTGAGCCTCTTCAGTGCCCTGTCCTTCGTAATTTATATGCCTAATGGCGTATCCATTGTTAGTTGGCCATTTTAATCCTTCCGAGCATTTTTGAATCGGGCCATATTCACTTCCTGCAAGCCCATCAAGCCATAGCTCTTTTAAGCTCTTTAACTGCTTAATACCATCACTCAGTGCTGAAAAATTGTTCCATTGGAGATGTAAAACCTCTAAGTTACCTAGCTAGCTTGCCTAGGTCATCGTCAACATGCATGATGTTGTTTCCTTCTAGATAAAGCTTCTTCAAATTTTTAAGCTTCCCTAATACCCCTGGAACCCACATTATGTTGTTACCAGAAAGGTGCGCATTTCGGGGTCATCCGGCCACCTGTTTCGGTATGGTCCGGCCACCCATTTCAGTTTCATCCGGCCACCTGTTTCGGCATCATCCGG
>Ga0209192_10001450_pt1 | contig 18867 bp, 10 predicted proteins | sample ArcticOcean_MG_C_11_FD_187433 | JGI IMG/M metagenome (GOLD analysis project Ga0209192, IMG submission 187433) | Marine microbial communities from western Arctic Ocean - ArcticOcean_MG_CB2_154 (SPAdes) (version 2) | ecosystem: Environmental > Aquatic > Marine > Oceanic | place: Arctic Ocean... | reverse complement strand
TTTACCGCGTTAACATCCACCCCGTCGCGTAGCTTGGATTCGTAAAACGCGGCGCTTGGAAACGCCCGTATGCTCGGGTGCATCCGGTACTGCGTCGTGAGCAAATGCGCGTGGTGCCCGGCGAGCTGCATGCGCTCGAAAAGGGAACGAGACAAACACGACTCCACCGTTGGGTGCTTGCAAAGAACCGTAGGTGCGAGTTGTTTGGGGTCGCCCACTAACACGCACGTCCCTCCAGGTCGCAACCAGCGAAGCGGGATCAACGTCGCCAGCTCCGTGGCTTGCGCCGCTTCGTCGATGATCACGGCGTCGAAAAGAGGCACGGCGCAGTGGTGTTGAATCCCCCCGCTTGCGGTCACAATCGCTCCGTGTGCGCCTCCTTGATTTCTTCCTCCGCGCATAGCGCCCTTCCCCCGGTGGTCTGTCGCGAGCAACCCAGCGCCTGAAAGCGTACAGCACACCACGTCCGCCTCGCCAACCACGCGAGACCAAGCCGACCCGCCCGTCGTGGAAGACTTGACCGCTTCGGCGTTTTTCTTCTCGCTCTGTTTCATTTGCGCCAGCGTCGCAAGTAACTGTATTGTAAAGGAAAAGTGTCAGTCTTGTATGCGCAAACCGTGTTGGGATTTGGGAAATACAATAACGTACAAGTCGGTGCTGCGCGTGGAGCATCTCCAGGTGCACGGAGGTTGCGCCCCTGGAGGTTTTGTTTGGAGTGTCTTTTCCGATTTTAGATTCCTCGACGCGAATCTCCTCCCCGAGCTTCTCAAGACGCGCTCTGGTCGCCGAGGTCGAACTTGATTTGTCGGCGGCGCTTGACCCGGTTTTCGTTTCGCGCGAACCGGGCGCGCGTTTCGCGTCGGTACCGTCTCTCGCCTCCCGCGCGTCCACGTGCCGCCGGTGTTCCACCAGCCGGTTCACCAGAAACGGAAGCGCGTCTTCCCGGCAAACCTCTTCGCGACCCAGGCGCACTAAACTTTTCCCAGTACTGGCGAACAAACTCGCGAATCGAGAAACCAACTCGTCAACCGCGCTGTTCGATTGCGCGCACACCAACACGCGTCGCTTGGGAAGGGTTTGTGTCTGCGCACCTGTGGCGTTCCCTCCCGGAATCGAACCCGATACCGCTTTCCCCAAACCCGACGAATCATGGCTGAGCCTTTTTCTTCGGTCATCTTGTCGCTGCCGCGCCGCGACCGCGGCTGGGCCGTATTTGGACGAAGAAGACGAAACTCCCAGTGTTTTCGATGATTTCGGTTTGTTTGAATCGGCGTTTCCATTTTCGCGAGAATCGCAACCGCCTCCGAGCATCGCATCCACGGTCGCCGCGATGACCTTGGTTTTCCCTGTACCAGGCGGGCCTTGCACTAACACTACGCGCGTCTCAGACCCTCCTAAACCTCTGGAACCAACAATCGTCGCCGCGAGCACGGCGTTTTTCTGTGCCTCGTTTAACCCGCGCGTCGACGCTTGTTCGATTTCCACGATGATCCCGTTCCCGTTGTTGTTCAGGTTCGTGGTGTGACTCGTAGGTACCGCGGTTTTACGCGGCCGCAGAAACGCGTGCGGCGCGTTGGCGAAACCGTCCGGCATGCACGTCGCGAGAAGCGCTGCGATTTCCCGCAAACAAGGCGTGACGCTCGTAACCCGCGACGCCGTGATTTGCGCGCCTTGCCTTTGCAAAACCCGAAGCACGCCGTCCCGGCGCTCGCGCTCGTCGGGGGTGTTCAAAGAACCCCCCCCGTTCCCGGTGAGCCACTTTAACGACAAAGGCAGACCGTCCTCCACTAAACACAGACGTACGCGGAGGCGGACGCCGCCTGATGTCGTGTCTGACAAGCTCGAAGCCCCCCCAACGGAAGCCCCCGACCACGACTTCCCCGCACCGCCCGACCCGCCCGTTTCGACGCCCTCCACGAAACCAAACGCGTGGTGTCTTTGAACCTGCCGAGCAGACGCATTGAGTGACGCACTTCCAGATTCATCAACCACACCTCCAGAACCTCCGCTATTTTTCTTCTCCAGCAACACCAGGTCGTTTTCCTGGAACGCGAAACCCGCGGCTTCCTGGTTCCGGGAAAGCGCCACCTTTACCACGTGAAACGCGCTTTGCTCCCGAAAGCGGTTCGCCATGGACTCGACCACCCCCGCGACCGGCACGCCGGGCGCCACCCCCCCCGCCTCTTCCATCGTGGAACCCACCTGGGCCCTCAGTTCGTGGAACAACAACGGCGCGAAGTGTTCCACGTAGGCTTGGTGCGTGGGGAAGGAGTTTGGGGGGGGTCCAGAACCAAGCATATCGTCGTCGTGTGTTTCGTTCCGATTAGTGGAACGCAACACGGCGCGCGCGGACCACCGCAACGCGACGCCCAGCAGGTCGTCAATTGTGGGGACCACCCACGGCGGGCGCGGCAGTTGTCGCTGCGGAGGGGGCATGTTTCCTGTGGATCGTCCTCGAAGCCCCCCGAACCGGTTCGGTGCGTTATACGTAAACCCGCCCCGGTGGCCACCAGCCACGGGAACGGAGCCTAGCGAAACCCTTCCCACCGACCGCCCGGGTTCCTCACCTGCGCCGTCGATGGTGATGACTTTTTCCGCGACGCGTTTCTCCCGCGCCGATTTCGCCATCGCGCGCTCGTGCTCGCGTTTATTCGCCAACTCGTTGCGCTCGCGAATCAAACTTTGGTTCGCAACGTTCGCGTCGCGGATTTTGGACATGGAATCGTGCGCCGCGCCGCACATACGCGCCCCGAAATCCCTCCGCCCCGCAAACAAATCCAAATCGACCCTACTTTCCAGACCCCAGGCACCAACAACCCGCGCGGGCCGGTGCGTCGGTCCACCCGCGCCGACGCCGGCTAGAATATCGGAATCGCTCGACGCGTTCGCGACACTTGGCCCCCGGCCTCCCTTCGCGAAGCGTCGCTCCAACGCCCCGCTCCCACGCGCTTTCGCCAGCTCGCGGTCGTACGGCGACGAAACGTCCTGCACCGCCGCTCCCAGCCCCCGGCCCGCACGGAACCGCTCGGGCGGGTCATCCACGACCATCTCGAAGTCGTCATCCTCGGACTCGTCGCCGACGTCGGGCTCGTCGACGTCGTTCGGGTACTCCGAGAACCCTCCTTTCCGAGTGTTCCACTCGTCTAACGGGTCGGCGGAGAACCCACCGCCACCGCCGGTGAAATCCGAAACCGGCGTGTGTTCCGTGACCAACCGCTCGCGAAGCGAATGCTTTTTGTGAGAACTCGCTATCTCGTACTCGCGAAGCGCCTTCGCGTTGAGAGATCGGACCGGCGTGGTCTTTACGATTTCCTTTGTCTTCCCGTGAGGAGTCGACGTCGTCCTTTCGTTTGATCCCGGAAGGCCTTGCAGGGATCCGACTCCCAAATTGCCAGGCGCATCACCAGGGAACCAGCGCGCGAGAAACGCGGTTAAGGAACTCGTGTCGCTTTTTGAGGCGAGTAACAAGGCAAACGCGTCACGCGCGGCGGCGGCGCACGCGGTTGGGAAACAAGGCGTTTTCGAGGCGAAGAAAGCTTCGCGGTTCCCGTCGTTTTCGTTTTCACAAGATCCAGCAGTCATCGCGGCGAAAACCGAATCGAGTGACTCGACGAAGTGTCTTGACACTGCTGTTGTCTTTTCCACGGCGCACATTTGAAGCGACTCGGGAACCCACCACATCGCGGAAACGCGGTCCTGTTTTCTTTGTTCCGACCTGAGATTGTAAAGAACAAGTGTCAGTCTCGTATGGGCAATCAGGGAGGCGGAATGTGGCAAATGGAATACTTACCAATCGCAGTCGTCGTCGTCCACGCGGACTCGCGTCGCCCAGAGCGTAAACACCCCCGGTGCGGCTCGAAACACCCGGCACAAATTGCCCTGCGCCCACCCATGGTTTGCTGTTTCGTGTGCCTCCGCTAAAACGCCCGTGACTAAATCCCAAACAAGGGCGCACAGGTCCTTGCGCAAAACGTAACAGTCGCGTTTAAGTCGTTTTGAGCTCACCGAGTCGCCCGCCGCCGACGGTAACGTCGCGGATTCGACATCTTCGCGTTTCTCCGCGAGTTCCGCCTGTTTCAGTAATTCCCTGGCCTGCGTCGCGACTTGCGCCACCGCGACCAGCCGGTCGGTCGAATCCACCAACGCATTCGCGGCTTTCCCAGAAAGTAAAGCGCCTTCAAGCGCGGCGGCTCTGGCTTCCGGGAATTGACACAAAGCGGCCCAGGTTTCTTCCGAGTCTCCGTTTCCTTCCGAGTAATCACCGTTCCCTCCAAACGCCTGGGCTTGTAGAAGCGCCTTCCCCGCAACGCGCAGGTCTTCCCGTTGCCCCAGAAACATACCCACCGCGTTTCGAATCGCGCAACCGGGAAGCGCGGCTTTCGTCAACGAGTACGTTTCCGTTTCCGCGAATTTCGTCAACAAGTAACCGACGTCGCGCGCCATGAGCGACGCTACGTCGGTGAAAGGGACGCATGATGTCACACACTGCGTTGTTACTTGGTTGCTACTCGCGGTGGAATTTAAGTTTCGAAGCTTGGAATACGTGGAATCCACCCCCGAAGCACCTGCTCTTTCGCCGAAACCGCTCTTTCGTTTGTTTCTTTTCGCAGCCGAGGGCGACAACGCCAACTCGCACCCCGACGCGAGTAACGCGGAAAGCACGACGCCGTTCGTGTGACTCAGTTCGATTGAGGTAGTACTCGAGTTATTAACTCCGGTAGAGTTATTTCCAAACAGAAAAGGCGAGCACAACTCCGTGACCCGCGTCGCCGCGATGCACTCCCATTGCGTTTGTTGGTTGCCGCAGACCTGCGCCCTCGCGGCAAACGCGGCGGCCCTTGATTCGCGTACGCGTCTTGTCAAGCTAACGGCGTTAAGCGCCACCGCGTCGCGGTCTTCCCACTGGTAGGTTCCGTTGCTAAACACGTGCGACTCGTCGTCGACTTCCGTAGTCCCAAACTCGCCGTCCGCGGTCGTCATGTCACACACCCCGAAGGCGTCGACGTCGGGAACAGCGTCGCCGGCGCATAGCGTTTGTTTGTGTTCCAACGCCGCGAGCGCCGCAGCGTCCGCGCGCAAGGCACTGGCGACGACCGCTGCGGCGGCGAGCCGTGCGTTTCCGCGGTCACGAGCTGACGAAATTTGCGCGGTCGCGGCGTGCGGCGCGAGTGACCCCAGATTGGGCGGCAAAACCGAGGCTTGAGCTAAAGTTTTGAGCCAAAATTCAGAAGTGGCGCTTGGAGGTTTTCCTGTTCCGTACCCTGCCCTGGTTAGGTCGCAAACGCACCGCAGGGCGGCCCAGGACACGGTTTCCATGAACAAGTGCGGTGAGCTCGGTACGACGATACTCAAGAATTCAAATGCGCGTTGAGTGCTTTGCGTGTTGGATTGGGACGTGCCCCTGTCTTGCGGTCCGTCGTCAATGACGAACGAGGCGGAGTATAAACACGCGCCAATCGCGGCGACGCACGCGGCGTGCGTTTGTGAGTCGGGCGCGTTCCGCGCGCACGACTCCACAACGGCCAGTACCGTACCAAGGGAAGCGCCGTTGCTGTCGTCACTCCAGCACGTACCCGGGTCAGCGGAAATGAGCTCTGCCAAGATTTTCGCGGCACAGCAGGCGAGCGAATTTTGCGACGTCGACAACTCGTCAAGCGCCGCGTCTATGACCTCGGGGAACAGCTCCATTAGTCGGTAACGGGGCTGTGATGTCATGTGCGTCAACGCGCAGGCGAGCGCGTGCCAAGCGACGTGCTTTGCACTCAGATTTTCGGAAGTTGTACACCCTGAGCGAGCGTTTTCAAACGAGCTCCAGATCGTCGCGACCCAACTTTTAATCACGCCCACGGTGTGCTCGCTCAAATCGTCAATAGGACGTACGCAAACTTTACCGAAACTCGCGCGCATCAACTCCCGGATGGCTTCGTTGGAAGGGTCCGATAGCAGCTCGAACACCCCGGGGGATTTGCCGAGCGAAACGTGCTTCGTCATGACGTTCGCGACTTTTTGCAAACCGTCGTCCGAATCGCCCGAAAAAGAACGCGCCAAAGAAAGCGCCAGTAACGCGTTCGCCACGGCGTTTTTCGTGCGATTTTCGGAAGCGCTGCAGTGCAACGCGTCTGGGTAGGACAAGGCTTCGTGTACCGTGGCTTCCAAAGCTCTTTCCAACTTGGTTTGTGAAGTCGACGAATCATTCGCGGCGCCGTCGCTCAACTCGTTCGCTAATCGCGCCGCCTGCGTTTCCAACCGCGTCTCGTCGCGTTCGCGAAGCAACGCGGACAAAACGCCTTTGTCCTCATCCTCCTCGGTGGCCGCGAATTCCGCTGTCTGCGCGTCCCATTGGTCCACGGTTGTTCGGTACGCCTTGACGCACGCAACGCAATGACCAAGACTGGAGTCTTCAAGCAAAACCCGCCACCGCGAACTCGCGAACTCGCCGTTTGCGCCTTCGCGTTCCGAGTAGGCACCGCGGTTGGACACAGAAACGTCGACTTCAGGCGGGGGCGGCGGGCCTAGGGTTTGCCACGCCGCCCACAGCACGTCCGCGGGCATTCCAGGCGCGGCGCAGTACGCGTGGCACCGGTTGTGGTGAATTTCGGTGAACACGGCCTCGAACCACGCGTTCGGGGAAAGCGAAGTTGAGTAGGTTTCCTCGGGCCCGCGTCTGCGAGCCATGAGATCTGTCGCGATTTCATGGCCGACCACGTCGCGGGCCTCGGGGGAGGAGGCCATGTCCGTCCAGAAAGCGCGTCTCCGCGAGTCTTACGCCAACACGTCAGTGGTCGTCATCGCGCGAATAAACTCAGGCAAAGCTTGGGGCTGGCGCGACGCGGTGTGGCGCGGGAAGTTGGCTTGAGGAACTGATGAAGACGCTTCAAAGTTGGACAAAACCGATGCGACGACGAAATCGCTCAGGCGACGATTTGGTGTCGTCTCAGACGCGAGAGACGACGGAGGAAGGTTTATCTCAAAATCGCACATTGCTCGGACGCACACCTCGAGAAGCGCGGAGTGGTTTCACGCGAGCGCACGTTTCGTCGTGTTTCGCGCCTTTCGTTCGCGGGCACATCGCGCGTCTACGCCCTCCGCGCGTGTAACAACGCGGGGCGTGATTGTACCCGTTCACCTCCCGAGAGTGGTGTTCGATTTTGCGAGAGGACAAATTCGAGTGTTGAATCGTCCGGGGAATCGCCCTCCACCGGGTCGTGTTCCGAACGCACGCGCGCGGTGGTACCTTGGTAACAGCGCAGACACAGAAACCACTCACGATGTGGACTGACTCCGAGGACGACGAGCTCCGCGCCTTGGTCGCGGAGTTCGGCCAGAAGAAGTGGGCGTTCATATGCACCAAGATGAGCACGGGAAAGGGGGCGAAGCAGTGCCGACGGCGGTGGTCGAATTACTTAAACAACGACTTAAAGCAAGGCGGGTGGTCTCCGGATGAGGATCTGGTCCTTTGGAACGGACACAAGACGCACGGCAACAAGTGGACCGAGATCGCCAAGATGGTCGGTGGGAGGACGGACAACGCGGTGAAGAACCGACACGCGGTGCTCGTGAAGAAGGAGGAGGAGCGGGCGAATGGCACCGCCGGCGAATCTACCGGTAAGCGGAAACGAAAAGAGCCCGACGGCAGCGCGGGCGGGAGCTCGCGTAAAGCCGTGAAGAACACCACCACGGCCAGCGAATTCCCCGGGTCCGCGGTGACCTTGTCCACTGAACGTCAAAACGGCAACCCGCCAGCATCCCAGGTCCCGGGCTGGCGCCCGAACCTGGTGGTGAAGATCCCGGGAAGCGTCAGCGCGGAGGAGAGGGGCGAAAGCAACGGCCTGCCTAGCTCGATAACGGGCGGCACCAGCGCGCCGCCATCGCTGGAGGGTTTGCCCACCTCAGCCTCGTTAACCGCGGCGGAGATTGAGCTTTTAAAACAAGTCCAGGAGCTCATCTCGCCGCACGCGGAGGGGTTCGCGTTACCGACGGGCGGCGCCGCGAACCGGTTGGGGGGAAGGGGAACGTTCGGGTTCGGCGCGGCGGGGGGTATGGGCAAACAGTCAGACCCAAACCCCACCCCGCACTCGCCGCTTGACACACCAACGGTGGATTTGCAGCAGGTTATGAACTGGATCATGAGCGTGACTCCCCGGGCGGGGGCGGGTTGTGGCGCATCCAACGGAGGCGGAGTTGGAGGAGTGAGCGCGGCGGCCGCGCCGAGCGCGGGGAATCCGGCGTCTCAACCCGGGCCGGCGCGCGCGACGCGCGCCAGCGCCAACGCCGCCAACGCCGCGGAAACCCCGCAAGGCCAGCACAGCGTTTTGTTACGTAAGCTGTTAAACGAAAAGCTCACCGGGTCACCGGCTGGGTCGCCATCAACAAGGTTGGCCACTCGGGCCACGGGTGCGACTGGGGCTGGTGGAAACAGTGGTTTGAATCTTCCGAGCTCGCTTCCCGTGTCCCCGAACTTCACGTCGTCGGAGCTGAACTTGTTGATGAACGCCCTTGGGGGGGGGGGGGATACGCCCACGAGTGGGCTGATGGGAGGGATCAACCCGTTTGGACGGGCGAGTGACAAGTAAATTGGGGGAAAAGAAGTGAGCGAAGACTGTGTTTGTGATTTTGGGAAAGAGAAAGGAAGTTTCACAATTGAAGCGAGAAGTGCGCTGCGCTCGGAAAGAGTTTTCATCAATACAGAGATTCAATACTGTACATCGTTTCGTAATCTGATTCGTAAGAGCCAGAATCCTTCATGGAATCTTACTCGGAGTCATCGGAGTCATCGCTCTGTTCCGGCCAGCTCTGGAGTTCCTTCATCAACTCCATGTGCCCGCCGACTCTCGCAACCCTTATGCAATTATTCCGATTCCACGGGCATCCGTTCGCGCGGGCCCACTGCAGCACCTCGAGATGCCCGCCATTCGCCGCCCCCTCGCACGTCGTCTCGTCCCACGGGCAGCCGTTCGCGCGCAACCACTGCAGCACCTCGAAATGCCCGCTCAATGCTGCCAACGCGCATGTTTCCTCGCTCCACGGGCAGCCGTTCGCGCGCGCCCACTGCAGCACATCTAGGCGACCGTACTTCGCCGCGAAGCCACACGTCCAGGTGTCACAAGGGCAGCCGTTCGCGCGCGACCACTGCAGCACCTCGAGATGCCCGCCCTGTGCCGCGAACGAGCACGTATCTGTGTCACACGGGCAGCCATTCGCGCGCGCCCACTGCAGCACATCTAGGTGACCCTTATACGCTGCCCCCAAGCACGTCTTCTTGTCCCACTGGCAGCCGTTCGCGCGCGCCCACTGGAGCACCTCGAGGTGCCCGCCCTCCGCAGCTCTCCAACACGATTCCTCGTCCCACATGCAGCCGTTCGCGCGCGCCCACTGCAGCAACTCGAGATGTCCGCCTGCCGCCGCCGACGCGCACGTGTATGAGTCCCACGGCCAGCCGTCCGCGCGCAGCACCTTCAACTCTTCGAGCTTTCCACCGCTCGCCGCTGCGTGACAAAGGTATTCTCGACGCGACAGACGACCTCCCCGTTGCAAGCGCTTCACCGCGCTTAAACATCCGAGCTGCGCGGCGTCAACCTCGTCAAGCTCCTCAAACGCAAGCCCCGTCGCTGTCAACGCGTCGCGCATCGCGCGGCTCACCGCTGGGAGCCGTGCGAGATCGGCGGGATCGTCGAAATACTCAGATCTGAGAATGTCCGCGACGACGAGGTGGTTGGGAAGGCCGGGGATGGCCTCGCCCCCGTTAGCCGCGTTAGTATCGCGACTCCTGCTCTTTTTCTTTCGGGCGCGAGCTTTCTTACTGGCCATTGCGTTGGAAGAGTGGATGGCTTTGTGTGCGTGTCGTGTGCACGTCGTTGTGGTCGAGGCTTCCGAGAAAAGCGTTTACTGCACCTCTTCAAAATCATATCGCTGGATTTGATAAGGTCATGGTTTTTCTCTCGGGTCGTCAAACGCGTCGTCTCGCGCACGCAAACGTCGCACGCCCGCCGCGTTCGTCGTCAGACTTCCCCACACCCTCGATGATGGCACACACGACGCGACGCGCAGTGATGTCGCCACCACTCGCCTTCCCTCGTGGCGGTCGGGGACCCGAGGCAAAAGTCTCGTTTTACGCAACCCTATTTTTCACTGTGAACCTGCTTAGCCTGGCCTGCTCACCGGCGCACGGCGCGAGCTTCGTGGTGGAGAAGGCGAACCTGCAGATCGTGGACCCCCCTTCGTTACAGGGCAAGTACGACACCGCGATCGGCGACTTCGGTGTGCCGAAGTACGGCGCCAAGCTCGTGGGCGAGGTCGTGTTCGACAAAACCAACGAAAAAGCGTGTACGCTGTTCAAAGATCCAGCCCCGAAAGCGAACGGCGCGGGTCACTCCACGGTGTTTTTAGTGGATCGAGGCGACTGCTTTTTCATCGAAAAGGCTTGGCACGCGCAGCTCGCGGGTGCGAACGCGGTGCTCGTGGTGGATGACGTGGACGAAGAGCTGCTCACGATGGCGAACCCGACGGCGGGGCAAGGCGGGAGTTCCATAACCGAGCTCGCGAAGCGCATCGACATCCCGTCCGCGCTGATCCAAAAGTCACTAGGAGACACGATCAAAAAGGCGCTGGAGGCGAATACCGTGGTCATCGTTAGTCTGGACTGGAGTGCGTCAATCGCGAACCCGGATGCGCGCGTTGAGTGGGAACTTTGGACCACCTCGAACGCGGTGTGCGGCGCCGCGTGCGACCGCAGCGTTGGCTTCGTCCACGAGATAAAAGAAGCGGCGCAAAAGATGGAAAACGAAGGCCACGCCTCATTCACCCCGCACTTTCTTTCCTGGTCATGCGTCGACTCGGTTGACCCGGAGTCGGCGTGTCCCGACCTGTGCGTCAACCACGGCCGGTACTGCGCGCCCGACCCGGTGGAAGGCGCCGACGTCGACGCGGCGACTGTGGATTTAGTCCGCAAAAACGGGTACTCCGGGAAAGACACCGTGGAGGAGAACATGCGGCAGCTGTGTGTTTTCGCCGAGCTCGTGTCGAGGAACGCGACATCCGAGTTTTGGAACTACGCGGTGAGGCACTCGGGCGAGTGTAAGATGACCGCCGGGACGTTCAACGCTCTGTGCTCGGAGAAAATTTTGACCGATTCGCCGTTACTCTCGCCCGACCCGGGTTTGGGTTTCGACCAGGACGCAATCGGTAACGTCCGGACCTGCGTCGGGGACCTAACCGCGGACAAAACGAACAAGCTCATGGAGAAGGAGTTGCAATTACAAAGCGACGCGGACGACAGCGGGTAAGTAGTTCCCATTTACCACATTCCGCCGACTGATTGCCCATACAAGACTGACATTTATTTTTACAATCAAAGGAGAGGCGCGGTGGTTTTGGTACCCACGGTGGTGATCAACCTCGACCAGTACCGAGGACGCCTCACCGGCAAAGGTACGGCCTTGGGGCTTTCCCAAATCATGCACGACTGCTTGACGATTGTCCGCCCGTAATTACTGTTTACTACATACATCACAAGTAGACTGTTTGCCCATACAGTAAGACTCAAGACTGACACTTTTCTGGCAAAACGGAAAAAGACGTGCTGGCGGCGCTGTGCGCCGGATTCGCGGAAACGACTTCCCCGCCCGACGTTTGTTTGCAAAACTCAATGGAAACCAACGAGTGTTTGTTACCCGGAAACGCCGGGTGCTGGTCCTTGTTCGTGCCTGCGGCGAAAACACATAATAATCTCGGCAAGAACTTCACCGCGTGTATCGACACGTTCCGCGGGTACCGGTGCGAGTGCCCGAGCGGATTCACCGGGTACGCGTTGCGCGTTTCCCAAATCCGGGGAACACAGCGTTTTACCTCTAACGCTGGTGACTGTTCAGACCGATTACGGTGAATGCAGTCCATACATCGTCCAATACACGTCCAATACACGCCCAACACGGGACTGACCCTTTTTTTTACAATCACCAGGGACGGCGTTTCCTGCGACGACGTCGACGAGTGCGCCGACGCGAAACGAGGCGACACAACCGATTTGTGCGAACACGTTTGCGTCAACGAAATCGGGTCGTATAAATGCGCGTGTCGTTCTGGATACCGGCTGGTGGGGGGCGTTTCGTGTTTACCGGATTCGTCGTTTTTGTCAAAGCAAAACGGAATGGGCCCCGGCGAAGCGCTTTTCGTCACCTTCACTGTTTTGCTTGCCGTTTCGGTTGGCGCGTATGTAGGGTACAAGTTCGTCCTGAAACAGCGCATCGACGGCGAGGTTCGCCAGATTATGCGTACGTACATGCCGTTAGAGGACCACGAGGGTTCCCCCGGCGCAACTCCGAACTTCGGGCTCGGACGTTCGTCGCGCGGAAACGGAAACGACCGCGACGCCGAGTTCGGCGGTACCAAGCTGGAGGACATGCGCGGGGGATCCGTGGTGCGCTGATGGGAAAAGAGACGAGACAAAACACAGACAAAACACAGACTACTCGTTCTTTTTGTTGAATAAAAGATCACTTCGCTCGGTCTTTGCCGTCGTACACCGGGTCCAAATCCCTGGCTCGTTGCATGATCTTCGCAAACACCTCGTCGTCGTCCGTGACGTCCAGGGCTTTCCCCGAAAACATCGGCGCGAGCGCCATGACGGACGCCGCGGAGACTTCGTTGTTTTGCTTGTACGAATACAGAAACGACGGGCGCGCGAGCCAAAGCTGGCTGTGATTGTAAAAGAAAAGGGTCAATCTTGTATGGGCAAACAGTGATGGGATTGGGGAAATACAATACATACATGTAAGGAAGCAAAGCGGGCGCGCCCGCTTCCGCGAGCGTACACGGCATTTGCGGCAGCGCCCCGAACCCCACGTTGACATAAGAGTTGGCGAAGTAAAGCATGGTTACGAGGAAACAATCCGCCTGGCACGGGGATTCGCCGCCGATGAACTGCCCGTCAAGCGAGACACAAACCTCGTTCAGTTCCAGCAACGTCTCTTGCACGATTTTCACTAATCGTTTTTTTCGCGCCCCAGGCGTCTCGTCATCCAAACACTCCACCCCCGCGCTCGCGCACATGCCTTTCACCAACCCGAAACCGTTTTGATCGGTGGTGTCCGCGATGAGCGCGCTCATCCCCACAAACCCGAACTTTGCTCCCAATCCAGCGACGTACTCCGCGGTGTGTTTTTCGTTCACCGACGGTTTCGCCAGAAACGCCACAAAACTTTCGCTTTGCGTTTTCAACCTCGCGATTGAATCGTCAAAACCGCCCGCCCATTCCGTTTGCGAAACCCCCCCGGGTGTGCCGAGTAACGCGGGCGTGGTGCCCGCTTCCCACCCACTCACAAACCACTCCGGTTTATCCCGCGAATCGATCAAATACGTATCAAACTCCAACCCCGATTCCCTCATCATCAGCCCCAGACGCATGCAGAACGGACAGAACGGCATGATCGGCCCCATCGCGCTTTCCCCGTCAAGCACGTCCCCGCTGCCGTAGCTCGCCCGGCTCGAAAGAACCGCTTTGATTGGGATTCCGGCTTTCGGGCCAGACACAGGAGGTGGGCATTGTCTGCCATAAAGCCTGCCGTCCACAACAGGGTCCTTGCCTTCCGGCCACACCACAAGAGGCGCGTCGTCGTCATCGCCCTCGTCGTCATCGGACTCGGACTCTGGGGATTCAGATTTATCACTGGGTTCTTTCGCGGAGTCGTCGTGCGCCGCGGGCGCGGGTGGAGATGCGGTCGCGTCCCCAGAACTCGCGGTGGAATTATTCTTTTCAAGCGCGTCCCCAGAATCCCCAGCCCCGGGGGACTTGGCGGGAGGCAGCTCCAGGTCAGATTTGCTGGGCGGCGAGGGCGGCCGGTCCGCAACTTTCGCAGCGGCCGTTGGCGTTACCGGTAAACCCGGCGGGGATGATGACCCGCACCCCATGTCGCGTGGAAGGAGAGTGTCGGATACGGGTGACTGTTGGCTACGACAACTTCGGCCGAACGTTGAAGTCGGTCGGAAATAAGATTTTCGTCAAATAGCGTGAGTGCTGTGTCGCCGGGTCTGTGTGACTCTCCTCACGACAAGACTCTCCACACACCGCGCGCACGTGGTGGTCGCATCTAAACACACCCGCGTTCGTTCCCGGAACGCGCGTGTGTTTAGAGGGCACCACCGCGCGTCGGGCGCGGACGGGGCGACTTTGGCGAAGAGTCGTGTCAGACAACAACGATTAATCGGCACTTCCGAAGGATTAGTGGTGCGCGCTGCGTACCGACGCCATGGCCCTCCCCGGTTTATGGCGCCGAGCCGCGGTGACTCCCACTGGTGAGGTACCCCCCCCGATGCCCAATGCCACCCCGGGGACACGAAGTTTCACGAGCAAAGCGTTGAACGCGTCGCCCAGTTTCCGGGGGCAGGGAGTTTCCGGTTCCACGGGTTCCGGTTCCACGCAATGGGCGAAAACGAATTGGAAAAGCGCGATCGGGCGGGTCGTGGAGACACAGACCAGTACACGAAACCCGGCTGGCGTTACCAAAAAGAAACAAAGTCTGGCTGATATCGTCCACAAATTGAAAGTGGAATCCTCGGCGCAGGCGGCGCGGCGGTTGCTGCGGAGCGCGCGAGCGCGAACGAAAAAGGCGGTCGCCGCGAAGGGCAGCCGCAGCGTCATTTTCAGCAGCGGGTATCTATACTTCCTGGTGCTTGAAAGAAACTGGTGGTTCACGGTTTGCTTGGCGTGCCTTGCGTACTTCGTGGCGATCATGATGACCTGGTGTGTCTCCCTACCCCTAACCCTGTGGAACGAACAGGACGAGATTGATTTGAACGAGTCCTCCCGACCCGCCCTGGCCTTGCGGTTCGCCGCCGCGCACGTCATCACCGGGTCCTCCGCCTCGATTCTTCCCGTGGACGATATCGGGTACTTGGTGGCCTACCTCTCCATGTTAGTAGGCGTGGTGGTCAACGTGTTCGTGTTCGCCGCGGTGGTGGCGAAGTTCCAGTCGCCTCAGAAAGACCTGGTGTGGAGCACCAGGGGCGTGATAACCAAGCGCGACGACGTTCCCACTCTTTTAATCCGCGTCGGGAACTTACGGTGCCACACCCTGTACAACCCCACGATTCGGTGCACCCTGCTTTCGAGGCACGTCACCAAGGAAGGCGAGGGGTTCATGAAGAAAGAAGTGGTGGAGGTTATGCAGCCGGCGACGATTTCGGGGGTGCACACGATCGCGTGCGCGGTGAATCGGAAGTCACCTTTATTTCCGATTTTGAAAACCTCGCGGTTCGTGAAGTGTCCGGTGCTCGGCGAGGGGAACGGGACGCTGGATCTTGGTGACCATGCGAATGACGTGATGAATAAGGAGAATCACACTCGCGATACTGCCATGGACGACCCGGGAGGGTCATCAGACGGCGATTCAGAAGACTCCAACGCCTTCCAGTGGTTGCTTCACGTCACGTTCACGGCGCTTGACCCTATTTACGGCGCCGAGCTGTGTTCGCACACCACGTACGCGGACGACTCCCTGGTAGGCCCGGCTCGGTTCAAAGACGTCATCGGGGTTGACGAAAACGGTCGGCCGGTGATTGACTGGCACGCCTTCGACGAACACGTCGACGGGTGCGAGCACGACGTGGAGGAGAGCGACGACGAGACGGACGGCGACGAGGATGACGTTGGGGTTGCGCCGAAGGTTACGAAAGATTTTAAGGCATCGACTGTCGTGTCAAGTGTCGCCGCGACTGTCGTGTCACGTGACACAACGACTGTCGTGGCACATGACACGACGACTGTCGCGTTGCGTGAAAAGGCACCCGAAAAACAACCGTCGCCCGTGCGCTCAGAGATTTCGGACGATAGCGCGAAGGAACTCGTTTTGGGCGCTGGAGGTGACGAACAAACCGTGGAAGGCACGCGCGGGGATGGACGGGGAAGGTACCAGTCACAAGCGCCATCCGCTACGGACCCGGTTCGAGATCTTCATCTCGACGCGAATGAAACTTCCACTTCCACTGCCACTGGCGGCGAGTTTGTATTTCGATCCACCACGTGCGGCCCCGCGGAACGCGCGTTGCCCGGTCCTGAAGGGAACCCTATACCTGGAAACCCCCGGATCGCGGTTCTCGCGGCACGAGCCTCGATGGGCTTGGGCGACGACATCGACGGCGACTCTAAACAAGGGCCGTTACTGACGTGTTGCGTGTATTGCGTGCGTCTGTGTTTACTGTTCGCGGAGGCCGGGGTTAAGTTCGAGCTCGTGGAAATCGACCGAAACTGCAAACAAAGCTGGTTCCGAGACGCGTTCCCGGAATTTCTGACCCCGGCGGTGCAAGGCACGCCTGGAGGAGTAGACGATTCCGGGGAGTGGTTTGGGGATAGCAATAGGATTTTGCAGCGGGCGCGCGAGACGGACGACCGCGTGGCGACGACGGCGGTGATTCGAGGTCAAATGACGTTAACCACCGCTGCGAAGCTGGGAGAAACCCTGAAAGCGGCGCTGGTTTGTGGACGGGTGTTGGGAACCAATTTTGAGCAAGGAAAACAGTTCGTGCAGGAGTGTTTAGAGAAGTGCGGCGTGGACGAAAACATCGATGAACAACACACTCGCACGGCGCTCGTTGAGGTTGGCGCCGAAACCGTTTTGGAAATTGAGTCCTTATTAACGCACGCGGAAAAGCCACCCGGGCCATTTTTAGGAGGACAAACACCAGACGCGGCCGATGCTTACCTAGTCCCAGCGCTGTGGGTGGCGCACAACCTGTTGGAATCAGGCGTGGCGCGGTGTTTCGCCAAAAAGTTCAAGGGCAACGCGGATACGCCGTGTACGTTTCACGACCTGGGCGGGTCGTCGATTGTTACTTATTTGGAGAACTGGTCCCGACGGGACTCTTGGTCGCAAACCCTGCGCGCGCGAGATACGGTAAAAAGCGCCGCCTCCATCAGGCACGTCGTAGACTTCATGGTCGCCGTGGCGCCGGATACGTGCGACGTGGGGGATATGCTTTCGTGTATGAACCGCGCGCGAAGAGTCGACACTTATTACCAAAGAGCGCTCCGACTGTTTGCGGATATAATTCCGCCCGTGCCTCCTTTCGCGGAGCGCCCGAAGCGCACGCCAGGACGCGACAGCGCGTGGCGCCCTGAAGCCGCGGAAGAGGCGCACACGCCGGGTGCGCTTGGCGGGATTGTTAAGACGGTTGGGGGTGGGGATGAAAGGAGAAGTCGTCGGGAAGAAAGCGTTCGCGAAACGAGTTTAGCGGAGTTCTCGTCGACGTCCGTTGACGCGCCTCTCGAGTCGGCGCCGGTTGCGCCCGTTGACGCAGACGCACCCACTTCTTTCCCACCCGAAACTAGTAACCCTGGCCTTACGAAACAGGAAAGCCAGAAGAAGGCGAAGAAACGGAAACCCACGAAGAGTCGCACGAACGCGACGATTTGTATTTAGATAGCAACGTTGTAATCGTGGAAACGGCGATGTGTCATCAAAGAATCAACTCGGCACACTCGCTTCACCGGCCGTCGTCAAACCCGAAGTAACCGCGGATGGTGAACGGCTCTTGCTTGATCTCGGGCTCGAGTTTGATCTCGGGCTCCTGCTTGATCTCGGGCTCTTCATTGATCTCCGGCGAACTCTCCGGCTCGCGCTTGACCTGCTTTGAACTCGGCGGAGCCGCGCGTGTTGCTTTGCACGCCTCGCACCTGTCCTTTCGCTTGCCGTGAGGGCACCCGTTGCAAACTAGACAGATTCTCTTCCGTTTGCCGTGGGGGCAGGGGTTGCACACCGCGCAGCTGTGTTTTCGCTTGCCGTGAGGGCAGGGGGTGCACGCTGCGCAGCTGTTTTTCAGCCTGCCGTGGGGGCAGGGGTGGCACGCCGTGCAGTTACCTTTCCGCTTGCCGTGAGGGCAGGGGTTGCACGCCGCGCAGTTGCTTTTCTGCTTCCCGTGCGGGTAGGGGGTACACGCCGTGCGGTGGCTTTTCAGCTTCCCGTGGGGGCAGGGGTTGCACACTGCGCAGTGGCTTTTCAGCTTCCCGTGGGGGCAGGGGTTGCAGTCCGCGCAGAAACGTTTCACCCTGCCGTGGGGGCAGGCGTTGCACTCCACGCAGTTTCTTTTCAGCTTCCCGTGAGTGCAGCCGACGCACTTGACGCAGTCTTGTTTCACCTTGCCGTGGGGACACGGGTTACACTCCTTGCACTGGTCTTTCCGCTTACCGTGGTGACACCGCTTATGTTCCCTCATTATTCACCTCCTCGCGCACTTGCGTATGCGTTCCGCGAGCCACGACGGGCAAAGATAGGAGTCGTAGCTTGGTTTCGTTGGCTCCGAGAATTTTCGACAGCCTCACCAAAAAAGAGGGCCGTTCATCTTTTCGACTTGGACCACACCGCGCGTCACGCGCGGTGTGCGCGCGATGCATTCCCTGCGTCGCGCCGCGGAGACCGAGTGGACTAAGGAGAGCGACACCGCGCTTCTGAACGAAATGCGTTCTTTGAGTTTGCGCGTTTTAGCCAGAGTCAATTCGACATCCGAGGCGGTCGATTTGTTGGTCATGGATGGGGCGCGCTGCGAGGTACGCGTGCGCGACGCGTGCAACCGCTTCCGTCAGCTGGCGGACTTGACGCACGTGGAACGGAGGGTCAGTAGTGATGGCAGCACAGACGATGCAGATTACAAAAGGCGAGCGTCCGTTGATGCGTCCACCTCAGGAGGGACACACCAGGAATCATCCAATGTCGAATCTCGGTACCGAAACGCGCTTGCACTCACAATCGCCGCGACGCGCGGGAAGTGGCTTCTTCCCTTAGCGCCGCCGCGCGTAGTGGATACCCGCGATGAAGGCACGTATGGACAAGGAGAAGCACAAGAGCATGAAGAGCATGAAGAGCATGAAGAGCTTGAAGA
>Ga0209192_10001446_pt1 | contig 18894 bp, 19 predicted proteins | sample ArcticOcean_MG_C_11_FD_187433 | JGI IMG/M metagenome (GOLD analysis project Ga0209192, IMG submission 187433) | Marine microbial communities from western Arctic Ocean - ArcticOcean_MG_CB2_154 (SPAdes) (version 2) | ecosystem: Environmental > Aquatic > Marine > Oceanic | place: Arctic Ocean... | reverse complement strand
CAGGCAGATGAAAATGAACAAATTGATATTTTCAATCTTTTTAATGAACATAAGTCAGCAAATAAAAAATTATTAATTACTGGAAATAATAATCCGAATAAAATGATGTTAAGAGATGATCTAGCAAGCCGATTGAGCTGGGGGTTGGTATACAAAATTAATTTGCTTTCAGATACTGAAAAAAAACTTGCCTTAACTCAATATGCTAAAGACAGAGGGCTTAACTTAAAAATTGAAGTTATTGAATACTTACTACGATATTATAAAAGAGATTTGCATTCACTGATTGCTACTTTAGATGCACTAGACCGTTGGTCACTTAAAACCAAACGGCCTATTACTATCCCACTGCTCAAAGAAATGAATCAAAAAGATTTATTTGAATAATCTAAATTTTTCCAACTAAGTCTATTGCTGGCTTAAGAGTTTCAGCCCCTGGTTTCCATGATGCCGGACAAACTTCGTCTGGATTGGCTTCAATATATTGTGCAGCCTGAACTTTTCTTACTAAATCCGCCGCGGAACGGCCAATACCAAGATCATTTACTTCTATAGTCTTGATTATCCCTTCAGGATTAATTATAAATGTACCTCTTAATGCAAGACCTTCTTCCTCAATCATTACCTCAAAATTTCTCGCCATTGCCCCTGTTGGGTCGCCAATCATCGGAAATTTTATCTTCTTAATGGATTTAGATGAATCATGCCAGGCTTTGTGACTGAAGTGAGTATCTGTTGAAACTGCATAAACTTCCACATTTAATTTCTTTAGCTCTTCATAGTGGTCTGCAAGGTCACTAAGCTCAGTTGGGCATATAAAAGTAAAATCTGCTGGGTAAAATACAATTGCTGACCAGTGTCCTTTTAGATCCTCATCTGTAATATCTATAAATTCACCATACTCATCTTTAGCGTGGTACGCTTTGGAGTTGAAAGGCATGACATTAGTATTTATTAATGAACTCATTGTTGCTTCCCTTTATTTGTTTTATTTGAAAAGCCATTCTAATAGAATTATTTAATTTGTATAATTAAATATATATATAGAATTAATAACTAATGCTTATTATAAATTTTCTTTACTTATCTCATAAATTTCTTTTTCTTTTTGAAGTTGTTTTAATCGTGCTTCAACTCTAGACTTTTGATAAAAGTCACCATCAGGTGCCCTTGCTGCCATATCCATTTGGGCTATAGCCTCAAGTAAGTTGTATTTGTAATAAAATGATTCTGCAAGACTTTCATATTGCAAAAGCTGCATCCCTTTTAACGAGTATGCTTTTGCTAGAAGCTCATAAAGGTTTGAATCATTTCTAAAAACTAATACGTAACTTCGTAAAAATTTAATCGCCTCTGTTGCTAATTTTCTCTCAATAAAGTAATTTGCTAATCCATAAATAAATATCCTGTGATTTGGATATTTTGTTAAGGCTCTTGATAAAACTTGATGCGCACTGTTTAATTCACCTCTTTTAAGCAAAATTTCAACACGTAATTGTTCTACCATTGGATTCTCTATATTCTTACTCATAATCCATTCCAATTCACTTTGAGCCTTACTGAAATTTTCATTTAATAAGTACGCATAAGCAAGAGCATACCTTTCCCCAAGCTCATTAACATAGGCTTTACTTTTCACATTGATTTCTAACTCTTTTTGTATAGCTTTCTTATTCCTAAGAAACACTCTAAGTTTTCCTTTTACAAGATGGAAGCTTGGGTCATCAGCTCTTTGCTTATATGGGTAATCGGATAGGCGATCCTTAATATCACTGATACGTTCTGAAGTAATTGGGTGTGTTCTAAGGAATGAAGGTGAAGCTCCTGATGAATATCTACTACCTTTCTGCAGAGTTTTAAAAAAATCAATAGACCCTCTTACATCAAAGCCTGCCTTATCGAGAATTTTGATACCAACACGATCTGCTTCTTTTTCATTTTCCCTTGTAAAATCTAAGACAGTTTGAACTCCCAGAGCCTGAGAAACTGCAAGCGCTCCTCTAGCTAAATCAGGATTTGAGCGCGCTAATAATAAAGCCAAGCCAAGCCCTAAATATGATTTAAAAGAATCTTTCTGAAGTTTTCCTACCATTCTAGCAATATGTCGTTGAGTAATGTGTGCAACTTCGTGACTTAAGACGCTAGCAAGTTCTGACTCAGTGCTGGCAGATAAGATAAGACCCGTATGAACTCCAATTACACCCCCTAACATTGCAAATGCATTAATTGATGGATCATTAACTATAAAAAATGTGATGCCACTACCTGAATAATCACTTGCTTTTACTATTTTATCTGTAACTTTATTCAAATAATCTTCAATTTCGACATCACGAATAACCCTGTCACTCTGATAAACTTCCTGAAGTATTTGGCTACCGATAATACTTTCTTCATGAGCACCAATAATAGTTTCGCTATAATCGCCCAAATCAGGTAATTCATTAGCTAAAGAAATTTCTGAAAACAAGAAAAGTGAGAGGAAAAGCTTTTGCATCATTTTATTTAGAGTTATTATAATAATTAATTGTATAAATAAGTATTATAGCCCTATGCTCACACATATTGATAAAGATGGTAATGCCAAAATGGTTGACGTATCTAAAAAAAGTAATTCAAACAGAGTTGCTATTGCGTCTGGTTTTATTGAATTAAATAATGCAACTATTGATTTAATTAAGGTTGGAAATTTAAAAAAAGGTGATGTGTTAACTGTGGCAAAAATTGCAGGCATACAAGCATCCAAAAAAACATCGAGTCTCATTCCTCTTTGCCACAATATTAATTTAGACAGCATTAGTATTGATTTTAGGATAAGCAATAAAGAAAGTAAGATTTACTGTCAATCAACTGTTGGGTGTTCAAGTAAAACAGGTGTCGAAATGGAAGCGTTAACTGCTGTTTCAATATCACTCCTGACTATATACGACATGTGCAAAGCTTCTGATAAAAATATGGTGATATCAGCAATTAAGTTGATAGAAAAGCATGGTGGTAAATCAGGAGTATGGATGTCAAAAGATTAAAGTGACAATAGTTACTTAAATTTCTCAACGATCTTATTTGCTATAGTTTTTGGATTAACGTTATTGATCTTATAATCCTTATCTTGAACCCATGACGCATTATCACCCCAAGGGCTGTATCTATTAGGTTCGCCTACACCAAAAATTGTAAATGATTTTGTATTTACAGCGCTTGCAATATGACCAAGTCCGGAGTCATTTCCGACAAAAAAATCTGATTTTTTAATAATTGCGGCTGTTTCTAAAAGGTTATAATATCCACAGCAATCGATAATTCTTCCTTTAAAGCCTAAAGCAAAATCTTTGGATAAAGCTGCATCATTTTTATCGCCAACTAAAATAACTACATCGAAAGAATCATTTAAGATATTAGCTAATTTTATATAATTAGAGATATTCCAAATTTTTCCTTCAAAATTTGCTCCTACCCCAATTGTTAATAAGCTCTTATTCTTATATTTATTGAAAATTTTATTTGCAAGATCTTTTTCAGAATCTGAAAGCCAAATAGTGGTTGATGGGATATTTTTTTCAACCACTCTATTAAGGGATAAAAAATGTTTTTCGACACTATGAATTTTTAAACTTGCCTTATTTGGAACCTTAAATAATTTCTTCGTAGCTTTTACAAAAAATAAAATTCCATCCGACCTTAAATCAACTGCCAGATCATACTTTTTTTGTCTTAACTTTTTAATTAATAATAAAATACCATACCATCCTAATTCTTTATTTTTTTCAAAAAAGTTATCCATATATGGGCAATATTTAAACAAGATTTCTGAACGCTTATCTCCAACAATATCAAAAGTTGCGTTAGGAAATTTAGAATGTAATGCTTCAAGTGTGGGTGTTGTTAAAATTACATCTCCAATATTAGATAATGTGATGAAAAGAATTTTTTTAACATTTTTTTCTTTTGTTATTTTTTTCATAGCAATTTAAATAGGTTTTTTTAATTGAGCCTCATAACCTTTATGTTTATCATAATTCCACAAGTATTGTGTCGGCGCCCTTCTAATTTCTGCTTCTAATAACTTATTCAATTTACTCGGCGTCGATACTGCATCATGATCTATACTTCTAAAGTGAATTTTGAATCCCCTACCATTACCTAACCTTTCTCCAAAAGCCATTATCACATTAGCTCCTGTTTTCTTAACCAACTTACTAACTAACACCATTGTGTATGCTGGGCGACCAAAAAAATCAACCCATTCTCCTTCACCTTTATTTGCCGCCTGATCCGGGAGTATTCCAACAGCTTCATTATTTTTAAGGGCTCTCAATATTTGCTTTACACCTGTTTTATCTGTTGGGGCTAGTGTAATAAATCCTTTTTGCCTACCTTTTATAATCAGATTAATCAGCCATTTTTGTCTCGGAGGCCTATATAAAACAGTAAGAGGATATTTCGAGCCAAAGTATATTGAAGTTATTTCGTAACAGCCTAAATGAGGAGTTAAAAATATTATGCCTTTTTTATTTTTTTGTGCCCTCTCTATTGCATCTAAACCTTTTACCTCTTTTACCCAACTTAAAATTTTATTTTCATCACATGCCCATATGGAGAAAGCTTCAGAAATCGTTTTACCTGTCTCACCGATGTTTACATTGATTGCTTTTTTTAAATCACTCTTATTCTTATAAATATTAGAATTCGTCAAATTATCGACCAATATATTCCTACTTCTTGAATTTAAAAAATTAAAAAGATGTCCAATCAACCCTCCTATTAATTGAACAATAAATAAAGGGATAAAGGAAAACAAAAAAATTAGAAATTTCAGTAAAAATTTATTCATTTTTAAGTCTTTTGTCTTTAAGGTACCCAAAAAAATAGAAAACTTTTTTTAACACCCCCTCCTGAAGTTTAAATAACATACGTGTTATAGGGTAGACTAATCGCTCCCAACCAATGAGCTTATTTTTTTCATATCTTTGGTTACCAATAGCAGACTCAAATTTTTTATTCCACGTAGCAATTCCTGGCTGAACCGTTAGAACATCAAGGCCTGATTTCCATGGAAGGCCCATAATTGTATCATTTGGACATGAAACTTTTTTCATAGATTTAAGTAACTTTTTTGCTCCTACATAAGAAATTAGGTATGCATAAGCTCCTCCAGGAGATGTTGCAAGCCTTGTTAAATAATAATTATTATAAAGTCTTATTACTTTTGTTTGCATCAGTTTTGCTATCTTTGGTTTACCCAAGAATCTTACAGCTTCCCATGGGTAAGAACAATTAATTAAGCGATCTAAAACCATTTTAAAATCTCCAGATAAAATAACATCATCTTCCAGCACCAATGCAATAGGATCTTTATTCTTAACAATTTTTTTCAGTACCGCTCTATGTGAGAAAAAGCAACCTAACTCTCCTCGAGTTAGGTCTTTTCCATAACAAAGTCTTCTCTTTAATCCTTGATAATCTATGTGCTCTAATAAATTTATTTTATTTCCATCTATTGCATCAAAGAATTCAAAATCCCCAGGGACATTTCGTAATTTCTTTAGAATAGTTTTACGCCTTAAACTCTCATGAGGAAGGCTAATTACATAGGTATACATTGAGTTCAATTTTAAGGTCATGATAAATTATTCTCTCATAATCTCACAAATAGTGATATATGAATTACGATACTCTTATATAATATTTGTTTGAGTCGAACTACATGCTAATAAATAAAAAAAATTTAATCCCTCTATCTTCCTTTGAAGAGAAGACAAAAAAATTACTTACTCCAGGTGAGTTGAACCTAAATCATCTTGAAAGAAAAAATCCTAAAAATGATGAGGATGAACTTCATCTTTTACCCTTCCTACTAATAGAATCTCATTGATGATAAATTATATTAAATTTAAAAATGTACTACTTATTAGCTTACCTTTGCTATTAATATTTTTCCGTGGAATTGCAGATATAACTGTTCTATTAATAGGCCTCATATTTTTGTACTGATCGTATAGTAAATAATGACTGGGTGTGGTTAAAACAAAAATGGTTTATTTTCAGTTTAATTTTCTGGGTATATTTATTATTAATTAACAGTCCACTAAGCATAAACTCTTCAGAAAGTTTTTTATACTCTCTCGCATTTATAAGATGGCCTTTATTTGCAATGGCTTTATCAATGTGGCTTCTTCAAGACCACAAGTCTCGTAAGAAATTTTTAATGGCAATGCTATTTACTTTGAGTTTTATTGTGATTGATACATGGTGGCAATATATTTTTGAGTTAGATTTATTAGGTAACCCTCCTTACTCATACAATATTTCTAGACTAACTGGTCCATTTAGAGATAATCCAGTTCCTGGAATTTTTATAGCTAGATATTTATTCCTTCTGCTTTATCTTGGTTACTTTATCAAGCATATTCAAAAACCAATTAAAAATTTTTCTTTTATTCTTTTAATACTAATGCTTGGAATATTATCTATTTATATAACAGGCGAGAGAATGGCTTTAATTATTTTTATGAGTGGGACAATTATAGTAAGTATTGGTTTATTTCTTCAATATAAAGAAATCAGAAGATATATTCTATTAGGTTTGTTTTTTGTTATTAGTTTCCTTATTATTGCACAACAAGCCTTTCCTAAACTTAACGATCGAATGATTTTTGAATTATTTTATAAGCTTTCAAACTTTAGCTCTTCTGACTATATGTTGGTTTTTAAAAGTGCTTATGCTGTATGGATGGAAAGTCCTATATTTGGTGTAGGGTTTCATCAATATCGAGAAGTTTGTACTAATTTAGGTTACTTAGGTTCGGGCGGAGGAGTATGTTTTCACCCACATAATATTTCTCTTGAATTATTATCAGAAACAGGAATTATAGGATTCATATTATATTTTACAATGCTAGTGTCCATTGCTTTTTCAAGTTTGAAATCTTTATATCAAAAAAATGAATGGCTACTTTTAGCACTATCTTTTAACTTAATTTTTATTTGCTTTTTCCCACTAATTGGAGGCATGAGTTTATTTAATAATTGGATTGGCGCTTCAATCTGGCTCCTCGTAGGCTGGGTATTAGTTACGTCAAAAAACTATAAGACTTCTTAATAGATATAATTAAGTCATCTGTGGTAAATTTTTCAAGGGCTTCTGTTTCTATAATTCTAAATGGTGGTCTTGCTAATTCAGATTTCGCTCCAGATGTCGTTGGCCCAAAAAGAGCTAAGCCTGGCTTCTTTAAACATGATGCAATATGGCTTGGGCCAGAATCATTTCCTATTACAAATAAAGAGCTATTAATAACTCCTGCAAGGTCGCCCCATTCCAACAATTCTAATTTGTGGCCTAATAAATCTTTATGTAAGCCTAACTCATCTGGCCCTAAAATATTTACGACATCAAGCTCTTGATCCATAAATTTTTTTGCAAGATTTTTATAAAATGGCCATCTTTTTTCTGGATGATTTTTAGATGATCCAGGAATTAAAACTACATATTTTTCTGATATATTTTTTGTTTTTAATAAGGGAGAAACATCATTAACCATCCAAGTAATATCTGGGTCATAAATTTCATGATCTGCCATACCATTATCTTTAAGCATATCGATTAATCCTTGAAGTCCAGACTGAGGGTGATCTTTTCTGTTTGTTGTTACCCAAAGCGAATTCTTTAATAAAAAAGTTTTGTACCATAATGTTCTTTGTGAATTTTGTAAGTCATAAACATTAGAAAAATTATAGGAATTAAGCTTTTTAATTAAATGGTAATAACTCTTTAAATCACATAATGGAAAACGATCATCGACAATAACGTCAACAAAGTAAGGACTCGCTCTCATCAAATTCTTAAATGATTTGGTTGTTAGTAAAATTAAATTATCTTCTGGATGTTTTATTTTGATACTTTTGAATATTCCATCAGATTGGATTAAATCTCCAAAAGCTCCATGCTTAATAAGTAATATATTTTGTTTTTGTTGCATATTTTATTTATTTTTTAATTTAATTACTGAGCTATATATCTTTATGATATTCCTCGAAAATGCTTGCTCACTATATTTTTTCATAAATTTTCTATAGCCATTATTTGCTAATGATTGTCTTAACTTCTTATTACTGATAACTTTTTTAATTGTATCTGCTAATTGATTTGCATCATCAATTTCGGCTAATATGCCATCATAATTATCTTTAATAATGGCTTTGGGCCCAGGTGACTTACAAGCAATATTTACCTTCTTTGCTGCCCACGCTTCAATAATAACTGCTCCAAAGGCATCATTTCTTGATGGAAAAACACAAATATCTGAAGTTGCCATTAGAGCCTCTTTATCGTCTCTCCATCCAAGGAACTTCACTCGCCCAGCTAAACCTAGTCTTTCAGTTTGATTTATTAAATCTTTTTTTATCGGCCCTGATCCTGCAATCCATAAAAATACATCAGGAACTTTATCCATCGCCTCTATTAAAATATCTATACCTTTTACTGGATGAAGTCGTGATAGTGATAATAGCAATTGCTTATCATCTGGAGTATCAAAATCTTGTCGATTTATTTTTTTAGATTTATTTTCATTTGTATAAATTGGTAATTCATAAATTTTATGAGGATCTATGCCTTGCAAAGCAATATGTTTTTTTAATTCATTAGTAAGTGCTATGTGATATTCACAAGCTCTAAATCGTTCAACTCCTCTGTACCCACTATGCCAACCGATATTAATATGCTCACCTCGTATTGAGAAGCTGGATGCTCTTCCCATCCAGTAATGTGCTATGTCTGGCTTAAATTCTTTAATAACTTTTGATATAGTATATTTTGATGGCCACTTAAATAATTTATTAAATGACACAGTCCTAAATGGAATATTAAGGGCTTTTAATTTAGTAATTCCTTTTTTGTTTCTTTTATTTACTATCGCATATTGCTCAATATTTGAATTACTTAATGCCGCAAGTGCATCAATAAAAAATATCTCTGCACCACCATCTGAGTATCCCCCCATAACTTGCAGAATTTTCATAATTGTATGTTTCGAATTAAGGGGATAAACCTACCTATTCTTCTCTGCCAGTCGATCCACCTTCTTGAGCTAGAAAAATCTTTCTTTTTACAATCTATCAAAGTTACGTCGTCACATCCTGTTAACGTATGCAGCCCATCAGAGTATGTGCCATGCAGAATTGGTTGAATTGTTTTAATTTTTATTGCTTTAAAAGCTTTTGGAGTAAGTTTTGACAACTTTATAATATTAATTTGGCCACCATAAGTCTGCCTTGAGTCCTGAACTGGTAAATGTATTAGGTTATCCAATATGAATGGTCTTCCACCTGGTCGGCTCAATTCAATATTATTGCTTACTGGATTATTATTGTGCATCTTCCAATTTCCAAGCAAGCTATCAGAATAAGCAACATATAGTTCCTGCAGTGCTCTTCCATTTTTTCCTGGTAAGGAATAAAACATCCACCATTTATTTTTATATTTAATAACACTTGTATCAATCATTGCCGTATTAGGAATTACCTCTTTTATTTTTTTCCATTTTAATGGAAAATCTACTGACTCATATATAAACGTTTTCCCAGATTTACTTGATTCAGGAATCATATAAATTTTATCTTCATCTTTAATAATAAATGGATAAGACAAATGTGACTTATTTTTAAGTACATTGTGACTTGATATTTTTTTAAAATTTTTATCGAAAACGATACAATCTATCTGTCCTTTTTTATACCTATAGTCTAAAAATTCAACGAATAAATAAAGTTTATTATTTTTCCAAATACCAAATGGATCGGCAATAAATTGATAAGAATTTTCTGGATATAGCCAAATAATTTCTTTCTTATTTGGGTTTTTTATAAATTCTAATATTGGTTGCTTAACAATTCCAACTATCCATAAATCAGTTTCAAATTTTTTTTTCATCTATTTTTTTAATGCGTTCATATATATTTTTAATGTATTACTCTGCATTGTTTCTAAATTAAATAAGTCAGTTTTGGCAACTTTTGGTGCTTTTTTTATCCACTTTTTACATAAAACTACAGCTGAAGAAATATCATTTTTTTTAATAATACCTTGAGGAAATATCTCTTTTAATTGCTCCCCAACTCCACCGTGACCAAAGCCAATAACTGGTACGCCAATTTTTAAAGATTCGATAGTTGTTCTTCCAAAAGCTTCGGGCTCGCTTGATAATGAAAATATAATCTTTGAAATTGACATAATTTCTCTTAAGTCATTCCGATGGCCTATAAATGAAACTTTATCTTTAATTCCTAATTCGATAGCTTTATTTTTTAGCTCTTCAAGATAGCCTACCTTATTAGCTGCAACATCGCCTACTATGAGACCATAAATATTTAGATTTTTTTTATTTAATGATGCAATTATATTAAGAAAATGTATTTGTCCTTTCCACCTAGTTACTCGCCCAGGTAATGTTAATAACATCTTATTCTTTGTCTCTGGATTATCTTTATACCATTCTTTAATCCATGAATCTTTAGGTTTAAATAGGTATGGAAACTCTTTGGCATCCACACCTCTGTAATTTAAGAATATTTTTTTTGGGTTGATTTTGTAGTTTTTTAAGATATAAGTTTTTATCATATTTGATACTGCTATTACCGCATCACCCTTTGCCATTATTGAGCTATATCGATTTATAGAGTATGGACCATGGAAAGTTGTTACTATTGAAGGTATTTTTTTATTTTCCATAAACTTAATTGCAATTAAACATATCCATGCAGGAAATCTAGATCTTATATGAATTATATCGACCTTATTTGTACTTAAAATTTTAATTAGTTTTGGAATTAATCTTAAAGTTAATAGTGATTTTTTACCTATTGCAAGTTCAATATGTTCGCCTCCTTCTTTAACTAACTTATTCTTCATTCTGCCACCTTCTGATATCACTATTGAGCGATGATTTTTCGAAATTAGATATTTTGAGATTTCTAATGTTCCACGCTCTACACCTCCAGAGTTTAATGCTGGGAGTACCTGAAGAATTGTCAATTTTTTTGATTTAATATTATTCATTTTAATTTAAAATCAGTAATTTCATTCTGAAATAAATTTGAATGAGTTATGTATCTTATTTATTAGATACTTTTTTCCACTCTCAGCATTATTGGAATACATTTTGTAATTATTAATTATTTTGATCATTTTTTTGGGGAAATCTAAGGGATTTTTAAATGTTATTGAATTTTTAAAATTAGTAAGCTCTTTCATTGCTATACCTTCTGAAAGAATAATAGGCTTTTCAAGTATTAAAGCATCGATGATAAAGCCAGACCCAGAATATTTATATTGGTTTTGATTATATGGAAGTAGAAAAATATCAATAGTATTGATTAGACTCATAAATTCTCTTCTTCCATCGGTACCATATACTATTTTTACCCTAACTGATCTAGATATGTGTCTAGATATTAATTCTTTAAACCAGAAAATAAATGCCCTCTTCTTTTTTTCTTTACTCATTTGAACTATAAAGGTAATTGATACATCTAGATTATTTTCATGAATATACAATCTTAAACTTTTTATTAATTTAGGGATTAAATGTGTTCCTTTGGATGGCCTTGGCCCTCCTAAACAACCTATATTTATATTTTTATTTGTTTTACTCTTTTTTGTTATATTTTTTAACGGAACAGATACTGGAAATATCAATGTTCTTATAAATTTTACGTTGAATTTATTTTTTATCCTATTTGAGAGTTCTTCAGTCTCAGTGCACAATTTAATTTTTCTATTGTTTACTAATTCTATAAAAGTTTTTAGTGCCTCTTTTGGTAAATCATCAAGATAATTTATCCCCAGTATTCGAACAATTGGTAAAATACTTTCCGGGAATTTATTTTCATAAAATAATACCGTTAACATTGAAATTTCAGCTGTTCTTGCAGATGGTATTATAAGATTTGTGTTTGATGTAAATTTAGTCTCTCTAAGAATTATTTCGAGACTCTGTGCTGACTTTCTAATGTAACTTTCTGACTCTCTCCCCTCTGCTTTTATCAAAAATTCAGGCATGTCTAGATAAAATTTATTTTTTAGATTTAGCTTAGCTAAAGATGTATTTTTACATGTTATTACATAAGAACTATTATTATTAAAATATTCATTTATTGATTCTATTTGAGTCCTCTCATGCCCAAAAGCAGAAAAAAGTCTTCGTTCTAAAATTATGATATTTTTTTTCATTTTTTAACTTTTTCTATAAATTGTTTTTTAATCAGCTTCGCGCACCTAGTTGCTTCATCAATTACAAAATTAGATTCATTTATATTTTTATAGCTTCTATTAGTATTTGCAAATATAATTTTTTTTTCTTTTAGTCTTTCTATTTCATTTGTTATACGACTTTTGCATTTACTCTTTAGTGCAATTAATCCAACATTCTGGCCCGCTGTTAGGGACTCATAAATCATGGATATTGAATCTTCAGTAATCCATGCATATTTTGTTTTGTTCATTTGACTTTTTAACCAGTCTTTATTTTGTTTTTGAATTGAATGAATTCTTAAATTAGAAAATGAAAGCTTATTTATCTTTATAATAAAATCTTTTGGTGTTCTCCTTGAAGGGCTTAATATAAAATGTATTAATGGATTATTATTCAATAACTCCTCAATCTGTCTAGCTACATTATCTCCATCCCATTCGTAATGTTTTGAAATTCCACCAACCAATATTATTCCTTTTTTTTCATCTTTATTTATTAAATTTGAAGTATTTGCTAGAGCCCCTTTTATTTTGTATATAAGGCTAGTTCCTTCAAAATTGTCATGTTCTGGAATTATGCACAAATCAAACCATTTACAAGGCAAGCTTGGTTTCATTATTAATATTGTTTTTCCTCCGAAGATAAATTTTAAATATAGTAATGAAGCATGAGTTTTATGCCCCGCACCAATGATAAAATTTGGCTTTGGAAGCTTCTTTATTTTATTTATTGAAAATAGTATTGAAAATAAAAAATTTCTACTATCTACATTCACAGCTTTAAGACCAAACTCACAATTTAAAGCTTTAATAAGTGATAACGATTGTTTTTCATGGCCTGGCTTACCATCAAGAAGCCTCCAAATTACTTGTTTTTTATCACTGATCATATTGATTTTATCAAAATTTCATTGAGATTTTCTGCGGACTGAGGTGCCATTGTTAACCCGTACCTAAAATGTCCAGAATTAACAAAAACATTTTCGTAATCATCATCCTTTTGTATGAATGGTATATTTTCTTTTGTACCGGGTCTAAAACCTGCCCAATGGTTCTCAACTTCCAGATTAGCAAGGTTTGGAATTAATTCCTCGGCCTTCCTCATTAACGCTTCTTTTTTATCAATATTAACTATTTGATCAAAACCTACTTCTTCAATTGTGCTACCAGCAATTATTACCCTATCTTTTCTTTGTAAAATATAAAAATCATTTGAATAAAGAATTTTTCCAATTTTTAAATTTGAAGCTTTATACTGAATCATTTGTCCCCTCACAGGATATATTTTACTTTTATAATTTTCTTTTAAGTTTGATGTCCAAGCTCCTGATGTAATTACAAAATAATCAGCTTCAATAAAGTTATTTTTTTTTGTTGGCCATTTTTTTACTACCCGCTCTTTATGGTTAATTTCACCTAACTCCATATTCTCAATTATATTTATTCCTATTTCTTTCATAAATAATTTAATTGACTTCATGAGTCTAGGTGATCTTATTTGGGCTACTGATGGAAGGTGTATAGATTCAGAATTTCTAAAGATTGTTTCTTTATATGGTAGATTCTGAGAATTAGCCCATTTAATAACCTCATCTTTCTTATATGGAGCAATTAGTGTCATACCTGTTTTTTTATATTCCGGGTCTATTCCTGTTACGTTATATAATTTTTTTGAAAAATTTTCATAGTAACTTGAAGCTAATATACATAGATCATATACCTTTGGTCGATAATTCCATGGCATCAGTGGAAACAATATACCTGCACCAGCCCATGATGATTCTTTTCCAATTTCATGTTTATCTATGACCAAAACATCAAAGCCACTTTCCTTTAATTTAATTGCTGTTAAACAGCCTATAATACCTCCACCAATAATTGCAATTTTTTTACTCAATTATTTATTCGCCAGTAATTGTAAATTTTTCAAATTCAATTAAGTCTCTTGGTAATCCTAAAATTACTATTACATCACCATCTTTGAGTTTTATATCTAACCTTGCCTCAATATCTTCCAGCATATTTGGTCTTCTTAAGTGCTGTATTTCTATGTTATATCTATCGAATGGTATTTCATTTATGAGTTTACTTTTTAAGTAAAAATTATTTTTAACTTCGATCGTGTGAAGTTGTAATTGATCCTGTCCTTGCATGTCATCACTTGCCTCCGAGGATCCCATAAAATAACCCCTGAATATTTTATATCTTTCATTTCTAAAAGCTCGGATCTTCTTTATTACCCTCGCTAGTGGAACATCTAATAAAACAAGTGCATGAGACGCTAGCATTAAGCTACTTTCTAAAACCTCTGGAACTACATCGGTTGCACCAGCATCTTGAAGCTGTTGCATTGATGATTCGTCACGAGTTCTGACAATTACAGGTAAATCTGGGTATATATCACGAATTACATTTAATACTTTTAATGAAGATCTATCGTCAGAATAAGCAATGACTAGTGCTTTTGCTCTTTCAATGCCTGCCGCCCTTAAAACAACTCTTCTGCTAGCATCTCCGTACATAACCTTTTCTCCAGCATTTGCTGCATCATTCACGCGATTTAGGTCCATGTCAATTGCGATAAATGAAATATTTTCTTCCTTCAGAAACCTTCCTAAGTACTGACCTCCTCTTCCATATCCACATATAATTACATGGTCATTGAAATCTTCGCTGGAAGCTTCAATTTTATTGACCAGTTTTTCACTATTTTTTAAATATTCTTTTGATATATATCTAGCAATGCGACCATTAAAGGGAATAATTAATGAGGCAAATAACATTGATAACAAACATACTGATAAAATAATTTGAAGTATATCTCCAGATATAAGTCCTTGTTCCTGTCCTAATGCAAGAATAACAAAACTAAATTCACCAGCTTGCCCCAATATTATTCCGGCTCTGATCCCAACCCCTAATTCATATTTAAATAGACGAGCTAAAAAAGTTATGACTGTCGCCTTAAAAATTGTGTATACAAAAAATATCAAGAATATTGTGGGGTAATATTCAATCAAGACGTCCAAATTAAGCATCATGCCAATACTAATAAAGAAAAGTCCTAATAAAATATCCCTAAAAGATGCTATATCGGACTCAACTTGATACCTGTACCTTGTTTCAGAAATTAACATGCCTGCAAGAAATGCTCCTAAAGCATACGATAATCCTGTCAATTTTGTTACATAAGCAAAGATAAGAGTAATCATTAGAACATTAAGTACAAATAACTCTCGTGATTTCTGCTTAGCAACTATTCCAAACCAGAAGTTCATCACGGGCTGCCCGACTCTGAAGAGAATAAAAAGTAAAACTATAATCTTGAAAAGTGACATCCATAATAAACTATATAAATCAATAACTTGAGAATTAAAAACTGGAATTAAAATTAAAATAAGGATTACAGCTATATCTTGAAATAATAAAATACCGATAGATAACTGGCCATGTCGGCTATTAAGATCAATTCTTTCCATTAATATTTTAGATACAATTGCGGTTGATGACATCGTTAATGCTGAACCAATAATAAACGCTTCTGCAAGATCTAGCCCTAAAAAAGTTGAGAATACCATTGTTGTTACTAAAGTTATTGCAACTTGGGCTCCACCTAGTCCAAATAAAATATGTCTCATAGAGTTTAATTTAGGTAAACTAAATTCCAAACCAATTGTAAACATAAGAAATACAATGCCAAACTCAACAAAATGTCTGCTTGATTCAGAATCAGGCAATACACCAAGTGCATAAGGTCCTAGAATCAAGCCCACAACAAAATAAGCTATCATGGGTGGTAATCTTAGGTATCTAAATAAGGCAACCATGAGAACAGAGCTGACTAATAATAGAATAATTAATTGGATTGATTCAAACATAAATTATAGGCATTTTCATATATAACTTTATTCTACTATCAAACCCTTTTATACTTATAATATAAATACATTTGAAGAAGGCTAATGGATAAAAATTCTGATCAAATTATAAAGCTTGCGCAGAAAGTTCTTGATATTGAATCGCAAGAAATTTTAATGGCAAGTAAAAATATTTCTAGTGACTTTAGTGACGCAGTAAATGAAATTTTAAACTGCAAAGGAAGAATTGTCCTAAGTGGTATGGGAAAATCTGGTCATATCGCAAGGAAAATTGCTTCAACCTTGGCAAGTACAGGGACCCCAGCTTTCTTTATGCACCCTGGAGAGGCGAGTCATGGCGATCTCGGAATGATAACAAAAGACGATATTGTCATATTTTTTTCTAATTCGGGAAAAAGTGACGAAATAATATCAATTTTCCCCACCATCAAAAGAATTGGGGCTAAAATTATTGGCATATCTGGCAACTCTTCTTCCGAATTAGCAAACGAAAGCGATATACATATAAGTGCGGAAGTTTCTAAAGAGGCTTGCCCCTTAGGGCTTGCTCCAACTGCGAGCACATCTGTTTCATTGGCTTTAGGTGATGCACTTGCCATTTGTGTCTTAGATCTAAGAGAATTTACTGCTGAAGATTTTGCCAATTCTCATCCAGGTGGAAGTTTAGGTAAAAATACATTTATCAAAGTAAAAGATATCATGCGCATAGGTCAGAAGATTCCTTCTATCAACGTCAAATCTTCACTTGAAGATGCAATACAAGAGATAACAAATAAAGAATTAGGTTTTACAAGTATAGTAAATAATGAAGATAAGCTTGTTGGCATACTAACTGATGGTGACCTCAGAAGAGCAATACTAAACAAAAAAAATATTAATTCTTTAATTGAAGACTGTATGACTAAAAACCCCATCACGCTCAAAGGTTCCGAAATGGCTATTGAGGCAGTGAATATAATGGAAAAATTTAAGGTGAATTGTTTTCTTATTACCGATAAAGATGAAAAAGTAATTGGAACACTAAATTTAAATGATCTTTTTGATTCAAAAGTAATCTAGATGGCAAATAAACTCTCAACAATTTTTGTATTATTAATTATTATCATAATCGCCTTTATTACTTACTGGTTGAAATTAGAAGTCGAAAAAGAACTTTTAGTCAAAAGCAATAATCATGCCAGTGGTCCTGAATTTTATCTAAAAAATTTTGAAAACGTACAAACTAAAAAAAATGGGACTATTAAATTCAGTATTAAGGCTGAAAATATGAAAGAGTTTAATTATGCTGAATATGCTTCCTTAAAGGAGCCGCACTTTACTAGATATAAGAATAGCAAACCCTATTCCATTATTAGCAGTAATAAAGGAAAGGTAATAAGCGGTGGTGATAAATATTTGTTTTCAGATAATGTTATTTTAACTAGAGTTAAAACGGAGAAAAAAAGAGAAATGAAGCTTTTTACTGATGAATTAAATATATTGCCAGATATGGATATCGTTATAACAAAAAAGCCCGTGAAAATAATACAAGAGCCCAATATAGAAATTTATGGTGTTGGTATGAAATATGACAACAAAGAAGGAATTGTAAAGCTACTAAGCAATGTTAAAGTTCATTATGATGACCCTAGACCAAATAAAAAAACTAACTAAATATAATTCAATTGTAGTCTTTATTTTTATAATTCTATTATTAGCATCTTCTTTTGTAGCCTCTGAAGAGGCTGATAGGGATAAAGCGATTGAGATTGAATCAGATACAATGACAGTAGACGACGCGAAGTCTATTAGCATCTACAAAGGTGATGTAATAATGACCCAAGGTACACTAACTATCAAAGCAAGTGAATTGATTGTTAGAGAAGATAATCAAGGCTTTCAACATAGTACTGCAATTGGAAAGCCAACAACCTTTAAACAGAAAAGGGATGGTATTGATGAATATATTGAAGGGCGAGCAGAAAGAATAGAATATGATGGACATATGGACAAGGTTCATTTATATAGTAAGGCATCAGTTCAGAGGGGAAACGATACTGTTTTTGGTGACTATATAATGTACGATACAAATGCTGAATTTGCTCAGGCATTATCTGGAAGTACTAAAGATGAAAACGGTAATAGTGTAAAAAAAGGCAGAACAAGGGTAATCATTAAACCAAAAAAAGAAAATTAAACAGTATGTCAGAATTAATTATTCAAAATATTAAAAAAACTTACCAAAAAAATTCTGTAGTTAAAGATATTTCACTCAGGATATCAAGTGGAGAAGTTGTTGGTTTATTAGGCCCAAATGGTGCTGGAAAAACAACATCATTCTATATGATTGTTGGTCTAATACCTTCAGAGCATGGAACAATTAAAATTGATAGTCATGATTTAACAAAAATGCCTATACACAATAGAGCAAAGCTTGGAATTTCTTACCTCCCTCAAGAGCCATCTATTTTCAGAAAAATGACGGTATCAGAAAACATATTATCTATATTAGAATTAAATAAAAATCAAAAAAAAGAAAACGTTAGGAGATTGCAAGGTCTTTTAAGTGAATTAAGTATAAATCATATAAAAGATAATACTGCTATCAGTCTTTCAGGCGGGGAAAGAAGAAGGGTTGAAATTGCAAGGTGTCTTGCAACTAATCCAAAATTTATATTACTAGACGAGCCTTTTGCAGGAATTGACCCCATTGCTGTTATTGATATACAAAAAATTATTCAGCAGTTAGCATCAATGGATATTGGAGTTCTAATAACTGATCATAATGTT
>Ga0209192_10001444_pt1 | contig 18906 bp, 30 predicted proteins | sample ArcticOcean_MG_C_11_FD_187433 | JGI IMG/M metagenome (GOLD analysis project Ga0209192, IMG submission 187433) | Marine microbial communities from western Arctic Ocean - ArcticOcean_MG_CB2_154 (SPAdes) (version 2) | ecosystem: Environmental > Aquatic > Marine > Oceanic | place: Arctic Ocean... | reverse complement strand
GTTATCTTCCATTACAAGCCCTCGAGTGTTAAAAAGCCAGCATACGAACGACAATTTGCTTTTTGCGATGTTTTCCAACGCTTTAATCCTGCTAACAAAAATGTATCCATTAGAAGCCACCTCTGTAAACAGTGCCGCCACGACAGATGTGATTGATGTCACCACGTGTGATACCAATGTCACGCAATTCGTAATCGCTTAACTTGCTTAGTTGCTTATACCCTTTGTGGTCGAAGCCGGGATCAAATCTGCTTTCAGTTACGAAGCCTTTAAAGAAGTTTTTAATTGCATCGCAGAAGGAACAGTAAAAACGTGTAAGTGTTTGCGTACTCATTTTGTGTCTCCTAACATAAGTGCTTTAGCTTCTTTGTGCATGCCCATACGTGTAAGTTCAGCAGCGGCTCTTGCTCTACCAGCTGACTCGCCGAATGACCAAATATTATATAGTGTTGATGTTGCGATTGATTTAACTGCTTCGCAAATTGAGCAGTAGTAAGTACTAATAGTTGTCATTATACCCATCCTCTAAGGTTTGTGTTTGGTTTAAATTTTGTGCCGTCGTTCCAGGGATGTAAGTCCCTAAGTGTCGGTGCGGCTCCGTTATGGTCGAGCATGTGTTGATAAGCAAACTGCCAATCGCTCTTGTATTCTGTCTTTGCCCATACGAGGTAATCGTTTTTAGAGGATGGTTTAGATCCAAACAATTGCCGTAGGACTGTAAACACTTTTTTCATAGTGATCTCCTGTTTCTATAGTTTTGGATGCTTGAGGAATAGCAATACCCCGGAACTTCCCCGGCGGTGCATGTACCTTTGGTACACGTCAATCGCTTTTAAGGCATGTGATAAGTGCCCATAGTCTATCCTATGTGTCTGTGTGTTGTCAAATCGCCATTTAATAGCTCTTTAACACTGTTATTTATACAATACTACTACAATATACACGGTGTTTGAGCTAAAATCAAGTGCTTTTTATGCATTGCCGTTATGCATATAATACATACCTAGCTGATATAAATAATAGTAACACAAACGGAGACAACACATGGGAATAGTTAGCGGCGGCGCCAAGGCGCTTGGTTCAGTAGCAGATGCAATTGGTTTAGATTGGGTCGGTGGAGTAGGCGGGCTAACAGGTTTATCAACAACACCAGTAGTCATTAGCTTAGGTGTACCAGAAGATTATCCTAGCCCAACTGGACCTTTCCCAGCATTTCACAATGGTACAATTACATTAAACGTTCCTAATAATTCTAAAGAGTTTGGTGAGATAGCCGTGAACATGGCGCAAAACTCTTTGGCAATGGTAGAGTTGGCTATTGCATTACAAACAATCGTTAGTCCAAAAGGCGGCATAACAATTAAAGATGAATTAGATCCTTATCATTATGAAGTAATAAAAGCAGCATTAGAAGAAAACAATGAGCCTGTTCCTGTTCCTGAAAATCCCCCAGCAACTACACTTAATCAGCTAGGCGGAAGTATAATTGAAGGCGGACTACTAACAGGATTAGCCACAGGAGCAGATGCAATGGCTACTGTGTCGACAACGTTTGACTTTTTAAAGATTACACCACAGATAGGAATAACTCCAAATGTATTTGTACCTGGTACAGGACCTCCTACAGCAACACCAGCATTTTCACCTATCCAAGGTACAGTAGTTGGAACCTTTCCAGACTATGCACTACCATTAAAGATTATGAATTCAGCAGTCCAAATACAAGGATTTGTTACAAACTATATTGTATCTAATATTAGAAATGCAATAGATACAGAAGCTGGTGCATTAGTTTTAAAAAATGCAATGTCGGATGTTTCAAAAGCTGTATCAGACAATGCAATTAGAGATGCAGGCCAAGAACCTCCAGCATGGACAGAGCCAGAAGGCAATCCGGGAATAGCAGGGTAAACTTATGGGAGCTAAAATAGCAAGAAAAGAAAAGGATATTGCAATAGGACTAATACGTACAGGACGTACTAGTGTTCATGCTAATAATCGTTTAGTTGCCACAGAAGGTGACCTTGTTGCTCCGCACGTACCAGGCGGGCCACATACCGCTAGTGTTATAGCTGGTTATTGTGATAATGTTATTGCAGAGAACAGACCAGTTGCAAGGAAGGGTGACGCTACTAGTTGCGGCCACCCAATATCAACAGGGTCGTCAAACGTTTTTGCTGGCGACTAACTTCTGTATGTGTTTGATGTACTCATCCATTGAATGATCTGAGAAGTTATCAATCTTACCTTGCTTGATACCCATCCACATGCCACGCATCTTATCTTTAAACATCTGCCAGCCAGTAGGATTACGAAGGTTACCATATGCATTTAAGTAATGCTGTTCACCACAATGTCTAAAGCCTAAAATGGCCATTGGCACAGTTGTAACTATGTCGTTGTTATTCTTCCATCTGTGATGTATAGTACTAAAGCTCTTAACATATGTTGGCCAACCTACTCGCGGACTACCATAAGTGTAAAGCTCTTCTGGATTGTTTAGTGTTGTATCACACTCACAACGATTGGCCATAATAGTTGCCATTGCTGCTCCTAAACTGTGTCCACATATCCAAAGCTTCTTGCCTACATTAACAGTACGTGCAATATCTTCACATATCATAGGCCAAAGTTCGTCTACTTCGTCTTTGAATCCTCTGTGTACTCTACTGATTGTCTCAGCAACAACAGGGAATGCCTTTAAGTCTGCACTTATATCATTAAACTCTGTTGGCTGTGTTCCGCGACACGCTATGACCAAGTCTTCTTTGTTCATAAAGCGATATGCTTGTGCGCCTTCTCTGTTGTAAAACTCAACAGTAGTAAATCCTAATTTTTTTACTTGCTTTTTTACGTCTTTGATGTTATCATTGTAAGCTATACTACTTAATTTTGCAAACAATAATGAACGCTCAGGAAAAGACATTTTTGTTATTGACATTTTTGCCCCCATGTTGTTAATCATTGTACACGTATTTATAGTTTACATAAACTAAATACATTAACGGAGTTAGTTAAATGAAAAAACGTACTAGAAGTATACTAGAAGAATTAAATAATCTTGATCGTGCTACAAGTAATGATCACCTGATTGAAGCCACAGGTAGTAACATTATTGAAAGTGCTATTAATTTATTGAATAGAATTAGTAACTCCTATAATGAACAAACAGCAGGCGAACTTGAACGTAGATTCATTAATTCAATTAAATCAGGAGATCCTCAAAAGTTTAAGCGAGGATTAAAGAAAATAATAGAGAGCAAAAACAATGACGGATAAACTTTTCGAAGGCGGCAACGTATTCAAAACGGCTGACAGTGCATTAACACAGCGTATAGCAACTAAAGATGTACATCCTACTATCCAGTTTATTGAAAAGATTACGGGCTTAACATACGATGAAGAAGATTGGTTAGGCACAACAGGTAAGAAGAATGATCCAGACGGAGCATTTGAAAAGAATAGTTCAGGCGACTTGGATCTAAACACAGATGCAAATAAAGTTAGCAAAGAAGAATTAATTTCTAAATTAAAAGCATACTTACAAAGTCAGGGTGTTCCGGAAGAGAACTGGATGAACCAAGGCCGCAAAAAAACTGATGGATATATTCATAATGCAGGGGACCAGGTACACTTCCGCACACCAATAGATGGAGATGATAGAAACGGTTATGTACAAACAGACTTTATGTTTACTAGCAACCCGGACTTTCAGCGAGGAGCCAAGCGTGGCGGCACAGAACAGTATGGCGGCACAGACAGAGCTATCTTATTGTCAAGTGTTGCAAGAGGCCGTGGACTAAAGTTTAGTCCTAAGTTTGGATTAGTTGATCCTGCACAAGGCGATGTAGTTGTTGCTGATACCTGGGACAAGATTGCAGAACTATTATTAGGCAAAGGTGCTACTGAAAAGGACACTCATACTGTTGAAACTATGATTGCATATTTAAAGAACGATCCAAACTATGAAGAACTTATTGCTCCGTGGAAAGAAACAATGGAAAAGGCGGGCAAACAAGTACCTGAACAAGCTCAAGAATCATTAGCTGATAAACACCTACGTAGAATTAAAGAGTTAAGTGGCGTGGGTACCAGCCACAGTGTAATGGCATCAAACGGCATTAGGATGAATAAATGAGATACAGCGACTTTAAACTTGTAGAACATAATCAACACAATACAACTATACTAGTCGAAGGCGCTCGTATTGACCACGCAGAAGACATTGTGTTCTGGGAAGGTAGCAGAGGCGCTATGCGAGCTGTTGAAGCTCTAAAGAACCTAGAAGGTGATTCACACAGAGATGTCACACTTAAATGGGATGGCTCTCCTGCAATCATTTTTGGCCGCAATGAAAATGGAGAGTTTATACTCACAGACAAGAGCGGATTTACAGCAAAAGGGTATGACGGAAGAAGCAAGAGCGGAGACGACCTTGAACAGATGTTTCTTAACAGAAGCGGCGGAAAGAATAGAGAAAACCCAGGCTATGTAGCATTTGCTGGCAGTATGAAAAATATCTTTGCAATGTATGAACAAGCTGTGCCAACTAACTTCAAAGGTTACTTCAAAGGCGACTTGTTATATTATAACACTCCGCAAGTACAAAAGGGCAACTATGTGTTTAAACCAAACATAGTTGAGTATGCTGTAGATGTAAACAGTGACCTAGGTAAACGCATTGGCCAAAGTACAACAGGAGTTGTAGTACACAGAGTAGTTGATGCTGAAGGCAACGAAGGTCCACTAAAGAGTGCTGACATCTTCCAAGGCACTACTGTATTAGTAGTACCTCCAGTTACAGTTGAACGTCCAGCACAAGTAAACAACGACCAAGTAGCACAACTAGAACAACTAGTTAAAAAGAATGCCGCTGGCATTGACGAGCTACTAAACATGGAATCATTAAAGCAGATGCAACTAAGTGACTTTGCTAAAATACTATATGCATATACAAATAGCAAAGTAGACACAGGGTTAACTAACTTAGGTGGAGACTTTGCTCAATGGGTACAAGCAAGAAAACAACTTTCTCAAAAGAAGAAAGATAAAATAATTGAATACATCGGTCAACATCAGCAAGCATTTGGTGCAATGTGGGAGACCGTTACAGCACTAATGGCAGTTAAGGACAGTATCATTCAACAGTTTGACACACATGATCAAACAGTTAAATCAAATATCCCAGGTATGGGTGATGGTGGCGAAGGGTATGTACTAGCTCATCCAGAGGGTGACATTAAACTAGTACCAAGAGAGTTCTTTACAAAAGCAAACAGAGCTGTACAGAGATAAGGAGAAATACTATGACAGACTATATGAAAGAGTTTGAAACACACTTAGATAAGATCACTGAAAGTGTTTTAGGCGACGAAGTACAACAAGAAGCAGGTGCATATGAAACAAGTTCTACGCAAAAAAAACTTGCTAACTATGGCAGAATATTAATGGATCAAGCCGCAACTACAAAAGACGATGGCTTATCAAACATAATGGCTAAAGTAGGTAATGAACTTACTAACTTTGGTGCTGTATTTGGATCTAAGAGTTTAGATGAACTTGTTAAGAAAACAGGTGCATCGCCAAACGTAATTAAAAAGTTGTTAGCATACGCAGAAAAGATTTCTGTTACACAATCGCAACTAAAAGTCGACGACAGAGATGGTGGACTAGATGATCAAGGCGATGATGATTTTACATCAAGTGCTGATGACGAAATGGATGCAATGAAAGCAGACAAAGCAGCGAGAGATGCAAGCTAATGGACTTTATTAAGGATATGTATAAAGAAGGTCTTGTTGACAGTCAGATTGACGAGAGTGCGTGGGCAGATATCCGCGGACGCAGAATTCAACGACTGTCAAAAGAAAAGCAAGTAGCTCTTTACGCATATCTTGTTGGTCTTGAAAATGCTATGCGAGCAACTAAGTTCGTTGAAATGGCAGAACAAGGCAAAACACCACCAAATCAGTACGTAAAAGGCTATGCACCCATAGTTGAAATGGTGGATGATATCGTAAATGGCGGTACAGCATACATTTCACAGCTAAGACAGTTACACAAACGAGCTAAAAACAGCCGAAAGTAAGCAATAATTTACAAAAAGACTAAATACATATAACAACTTCACTGAGCGTGAAGATGTGTCATAGAGAAAACATAGGAGAGATAAAATGGCAGGACCAGGATTTGGCGCAATTGCAGGCGTCGACAATTATAATGCAAAAGCAGGAAACGGCTTAGGCCCACGTACACAGATCATTAGTTTAGCTAAAACTAATATCACACAAGCAGAACTAGATGCAGCAGTAGCAGCACTAGGCGCTGGTGGAGTAGCAGGAACAGACGATGCAGTAAGTATCGCAGGTATCGGTGCTTTCTCCGCAGGCGTAACTGATGTGGTACACGTAGCAATCCAAGGAACAGGCACAGTAACAGCAGGCGCTGACTACCGTGGTGTTACTGGAGTAACAATGGCTATCGTAACTACTTTTGTAGACTAAATTCTAACTACCTTAGAATCGTGATTATGGCCGTAAGGCAGGCGTCACACTAAAGCGTCACTTTTTAAGTGGCGCTTTTTTTATGGCTATAAGTAATAGTATGAAGTTTCAAATAAAAACATTAATAGATGTTACCCAAACAAATGCTCGCAAGGGCCAAGATAAAAAACTAGTTAACCAACAGGATAACTTTAATACGTTATACAATACTATTGGTCTAAGAACTAATCCAACCGAGTTTAACATTAGTGTAAACAAAGAAACTTGCGAGTCCTTTGGTGATGTATATAAAAGCAAGCACAATGTATGGACTATAAACTTTGTTGTTGAACAAGAGTTTTCAACAAGCATTGACTTTATGTTGCAAGACTTTAAATATGTTCCTATTATATCAGGCTTAGATGAAACTGTTAGCATAGACAACGATATGTTTATCACTTGCAAAAATCTAAGTAAATGCAATATAATCTTTAATCAATTGGATAAATAACTTTGTAGTGTTAAAACTACCAGGCATCTTAAATCACACAATAGGCTAACGCAACACTTTACCTAACCGGAGAATAAGATGGCCACCGAGCTAGAAAGAACAAACCTAGAAGCACATGTTGATTTATGTGCAATACGCTACGAAGCGTTAGAAGGCCGCCTCGGGCAAGTAGAATCAAAAATTGAACACATCCATACAGATATTATAGACGGTCAGAAGTCAATGACCAAAGTCCTTATAGGCACAGCAGGTACTGTTGTAGCGGGACTACTATCAACCATCATCGTTATTTTAATGCAGCAGTAATTCTCGCTAAATAACTATATGTTATTAAGAGAACTTTACACAGAATCCGATTCCATAGAGGAAAAGCAAGTTTGGGCTCGCCGCGGAAAGAATGTTGTACGCAAGTACAGATGTTCAGGCGGTAGACGCCACGGTCGAATCGTTGCGAAGATGTCGCAATGTTATGCTGCACCAGATGCTAAGAAACGTGCTAGAATGAAAATCATGAAAGCAAAGTTAGGATCACGCATAGCTAAAAAGACTAAGAGAACTAAACGTACTAATCCAGCAAGTATTAGAGTAAGCCGCCTAAACAAAATGGCAAGGCGCAAGTAATATGTTGATTAGGGAGCTCACCGAAGCCACGCAAGTATGGAGTAAGAGTGGCAAGACAAGTGTACGCAAGTACAGATGTACTTCTGGTGTGCGTAAAGGAAGAGTAATGGCATCGCCGGCAGCATGTAGTAAGCCTTTGGATATAAAGAAAAGTAAATCATTCAAGCAAACACGTAGCACAAAAGCACCAACGATGAAATTTAAAAGCAAGATTGCTAAAAAATCAAATCCTGCTTCTAACAGAAATATACGATTAAATAAGTCTGTTAAACCAAAGTCAAAAAGTAGGAGAAAAGTTCGATGAGAATTACAGAGATCACAAACAATAATAACAATCAAAAAGTTAGTAAAGTGCAGGGCAACAAAGTAACTATCGATCAAGGTGATGGAACCGAACTAACTGTTGACACAACTAAAAACAAGAACGTAATTGGAAAAGATTCTGATGGTTCTGTTACTGTTAATAAAGATGCTGGCAATAGCTCTATGGGAGCTAAGCCACAAAACAAAATACGACCAGGACAAAGAGTCAAAACAATATCATGAAAATAAATGAATTGCTCGATAATCTTACTATACAAGTGTCTAATGAGGAAAGCACAGTTCTAGAAAAACTAGATAAAACTATGCCACTCAGCTTGTTTACTGAGAGAGAGAAATTCGTTATTGAAAACCTTGTTAAGAAGAGTCTAGTAAGTAAAGTAGTATCTAATACCCAAACAGTAGTTGTGAGAAATGACCCCGAAAAATCTTAAATTAATAAAAGAATTAGAAGAGCTTGTAAACGAAACTATCGATCCAAGCATGTTCCCGTATCAAAAGGGTAACAGTATACGTATTGGTTCTTTTATTGTACGAAGCAATAAACGTGGCTTTTACAAAGTGTACGACTGTGAGAACAATACACTAGTTACTGAAGCGTTCTGTAAGACTAGTGCTGTTGCAATAGCAAAAACATTAAGCAAAGGACAAACGGTAACAGATAACATATTAGACATTGACAAAGATATACAGAAGCATTATAATGACTGTATGTTCTATAGACATAATATGCGAGTCACAACCGATGCGTTCAGATACGATGTTATATTAAATAGATATGAAATTGCCAAAGACAGAACTTGGCATGCGAAAGAACAGTTGGATAAATACATTTATGCGTAAGAAAGCATAAATAAATATAATAGATTATATACTAGGAAGAGTTGTAATGAACATACATGAAATATCAAAACCCGTAACATCAGCATCGCTGAATGAGAGCCTTGCTAAAAAGTTCGGTCAAAAAATTAATATTGCAAAATTCACGCTTGAGCAACTACAAGATGCTCGCAACAGAATTAGAACAAAACTAAGTCAAGTCGAAACTAATGAAAGTTTTGACAGTGTTCACACTAACGAAAGCTATCAAAAGTCAAAACTCTTCCTTGACGTTTTAAATGCTGCAATTAGTGAACAATCAGATGTACAAGAAGGAAGCAAGCCAGACTTCTTAGACGTAGACAAAGACGGTGATAAAAAAGAGCCAATGAAGAAAGCTATCAAAGACAAGAAGAAGGGTAACAAGCCTAAGAAAGGCGTTAATCCTTTTGAGAAAAAGAAAACCGACGAAGGAAAAGATATCATCGGAAATTATTTTACTAACTTATTAGAAGGCGCAGAAGATCATGCTGAACTAGTAATGGCTTCCAAAGATATGGTTGACAGATTAACTGGTTGGATGGAAGACACAGCAGAAATGCAGTCAGAGTCAATGCTAGAACTAGCAGATGCAATCCGAGACGAAATGGGTAGTGAAAAGTCAGAAGCATTTACAGCGGCAGTTAAGCCAAGTCTAGAAGCATTGTATACAGCAATGGAACAAACACGAGTTGCACTAACAGGTGGCGTTGGCCAACTAACAGGCGAAGGTGGAGAAGCTCCAATGATGGGCGATGAGCCAGCAATGGAACCAACAATAGACGGCGACATGGCAGATCCAATGGACCCAGATGCACCTATGGATGAACCAGTAGACGACTTTGCAGCAGCTGATGCAGCAATGGGCGGAGAAGCAGAAGCTGGACGTGAAAAGCGTGAGAGTGTTGTACGCTCAAAAAAAAAGTTAGCTGAAAAAAGCAACAAAGCACGTAGACTAACAACCATACTATCAAAAAAAAAGTAACCGAAGCCGAGGGTAACACTCCGGCACTTAAACTTGTACAAGTTTTAAGAACAGTAATAGGCAGCGCAGACCAAAATGGCCACGCTGTCTTTTTGCATTTTGACAAGCCAAGACCCGAAGCAATTAAAAAGGGTGCTAAAAACGTAGACCTAAACAAACTAATGCAAAACGTAGGTGCCGAATCATTTGACTTTGGCACATTTAAAGCCGCATACGATACTGATGCTAGAGTAAAAGCAATGACAAAAAACTTTAGTAAGTATGGCATTGAACCTAAGACCAAAAACGAATTGGATAACGGAGACGATGTGTCCGTAGGTGCTGGCAATGATAATACTGTAAGCAACATGGCTAAATCAGCAACAGACCTAAAAGACCTATAAACAGGTTGACTTTCCTTTAGTTAGATAGTATACTAACTATTAAATAGAGGAAAGTATATTGAGTTTAATTCAAAAGAAATACGACTACACACCAATTTCACGAAAGCAGATTGACGGCAAGCGCAAGTACATGACACCCGATGGTGGTGCTGTAGCTAGTGTTACAACTATCCTTGATGCTACAAGTGATAAGTCAGGATTGATTGCTTGGCGCAAACGTGTAGGCGAAACTAAAGCACGAGAAATTACAACTGAAGCCGCAGGTGTTGGTACACGTATGCACAAGTATTTGGAAGACTATGTAGAGACAGGCATAATGCCTACTCCAGGTAGCAATCCATTTGCTAAGAAAGCACACACAATGGCACAGCAAGTCTTAGAACACGCAATGGGCGATGTAGACGAGATATGGGGTAGTGAAGTTGCTCTTTATGTTCCGCAGATGTATGCAGGCACAACTGACTTAGTTGGACAGTACAAAGGCCAGCCCTGCATTATGGACTTTAAGCAAACTAACAAGCCTAAGAAGCTAGAGTATGTACAAAACTACTTCTTACAGCTAGTAGCGTATGCAGAGGCCCACAACGCAATCTACGGCACTGACATACGTGAAGGTCACATCTTTATGTGTAGTCGCGGCGATGATGGAATGATACTAGGCGGTGAAACATATCAACAGTTTGATGTATGGCCACATGAATACGACGAGTGGCGACACGAATGGTATAATCGTGTATACATGTACTACGAAAAATTTGCATAACAAAGAGTGGACAGCTGGCTTAACGCATAAATACTAATAATAAATTAGGAGACTAAACGTGGCTGTAGTACAAATATCAAGAATTCAAATAAGACGTGGACAAAAAAATCAAGGTACGGGCTTACCTCAATTGTCAAGCGGTGAACTTGGTTGGGCAATAGATACACAAGAAATGTTTGTAGGTAACGGCAGTGTAGCAGAAGGTGCTCCCCAAGTAGGTAATACTAAAGTTATTACAGAACATGACGACTTATTTCAACTAGCCGATTCATACATTTATCGCAACGGCGATGGCGCAGTTGTAACAGGCATTGACAGTGTAAACCCAGTCAAAAGAAACCTGCAAGATAGATTAGATGACAGAGTGAGTAGTAAGAGCTTTGGTCTAACAGGTGAACAATCACAAGACGCAACTGTACTATTACAACGAGCAATTGATCAGTTATTCCTAAATGCAGGAACAGAATTAAATCCAAGCAATAGAGTAGAACTACACCTAGAAGCAGGTATATACACAATTAATGATACAATTAAAGTACCTCCATTTGCAACTATACGTGGTGCAGGCAAAGATAAAACTATAATTAGACAACTTAATACTGGCAGAGCTTGTATACAAACAGTTAGTGATGAAAGTATCCCAGGTGGTTATATTGCAGGTGGCGAGTATGCAACACAAGCAAGAGACATCTCAATAGACGGACTAACACTTACTGCTACTGGCGGCTCCAAAGGTATGATACTTGATAGCTGTAGAGATAGTAATTTTTCTAACATTAAAATTAATGGTAACTGGGCAATCGGCACTGTAGTTCCAGCAGACACAACAACTACTTCAGATATTGCACTAGGACTAGACAGTAAGAACGGCGGCGTTGAATCAAGTAACAATGTGTTTTACCGTTGTGACTTTGAAAACTTTGGATACGGAGTAGTATCTAATTGGGACATTAATGATAACATGTTTAATCAATGTAATTTTAAAACACTAGGTTACGGAATTGCATTTGGCAAAGATATGATAGTTGACAGCATACCTGGCAACGGAACATCAGTTGGACCATCGAACACTATTATTAAATCAAGCGTGTTCAAAGATACACTTTATCAAGCAATACTAATTAAACATGGTAGTAATAATGTTAGTAAAGAAAACAAGTTCTACACATGTAGTAACAATGGCGGTGGAGACGATCAACCAGAAACAGCTATTATTACAATTGAGACATTGAGCAATAAAAGTGTAAATGATTATTTTACTAGAACTAAAATACTGTCGTATAGTCAAGGCTTTATTAGACAAAGTTCTGCTACATTAGTTGCAGGCGGCCTATCAGTTATAGTAGCAAGCACAGCAGATATTAATCCTGGACAGCTACTTATTAAGAAGACAGGCATTGGCGAATTTGGATTTACACAAACTGATAACGCAAACACTCCTGACGTAGACACAGACATAACAACTACAGCACGAGTTAATCAAGTTATTAGTCCAACAGAATTTACTGTTACAATACCACACTTAGCTAGTGGTGCTATAACATTTGAACTTGTATCACCAGTTATCGAAGATGTTGCATATGTACCTGAAGTAGAAGGTCCAGTAAACTACGATTGGGGATACGAACACGAAGTAACTATATTAGATGGTGATGCTAATACTATATTTAGATTACCAAAGTTACAAAATCAAGCCTTTGTCATTGACTACACATCAATGTCAGAGCAAGGGTACAATGGAATGCGTTCAGGTACCATGCAAATTGTCGTTAATGCAACCACTGATGTAGCTAACGGCACACCATCATTACTAGTTTCGGACGAATACGATTACTTAGGCGATGATTTATATCTTGACACAATTAGTTTTGATGCTATACTAGATAATGTAGGCAATACGCCAGACTTAAACACAATTATTATTAAGTCTAATGCTAGTGGCTTACCAACTGAAGCAAGAAGTAAATTTAAATTTAAAGTAAAAACGAAGCAAACTGTGTAATGATAAATGTTCCATAAAAATTATGAACAACGATTAAGTTCTTGGAGTTGTCTTCGGCAAAGATTAGAATCTGCTGTTGACCCATTTCAAGAGGTTATTGACTTTTATAAACAGGCTCCATATGTAAGCATACATACTGATCCTTGGTCACAAGACATGTGGCCAGACCCCTGGGAGTTAGTTTATGAGAATCAGTATGATGAGTTCTGTACCGTACTAGGCATGTGTTATTCATTACAGTTAACAGACCGCTTTAAGGGGTCTGAATTTGAGATACATATCTGTACACTCGAAAGTTTAAGCTATGTTTACCTACTTTTTGTAGACAATTATGTGCTCGGGTATGATAATAATAAAGTAGTTTTAAAGAAAGATTTACCAATGGATTTACAGTCGCAAACAGTATATGCCATGCCCAAGTTAAACTAAATATCACATAACAATTAAAAGAGAATATGGAGAATAAAAGAATGTCAAATGGTATCTACATCGTAAAGCGCACCGGCACAAAAGAACCAATCAATATTAATAAGATTCATAAAGTTGTAGAACATGCTTGTGAAGGTTTAGCTGGTGTAAGTAGTAGCCAAATTGAAATGAATGCTAACTTACAATTTTATGATGGTATGACTAGTGGAGAGATTCAAGAAGTATTAGTGCGTAGTGCTAACGACCTTATCTCATTAGACGCACCTAACTATCAGTATGCCGCGGCACGGTTATTAGCTTACGGTTTATACAAACAAGTGTTTGGCGGGTTCTTAGCAATTTCATTTAACGACATTATTAAAAACAATATCAAACGTGGCTTGTATGATCCAGCAATTTTAGATTCATATACAGAAGAAGAAATTTCTACACTAGACAGTTACATTCGCCATAAGCGTGATGAAAACTTTACCTATGCAGGTATGCGTCAAGTTGTAGACAAGTATCTTGTTCAAGATAGAAGTACAGGTCATTTATTTGAAACTCCTCAGTTTATGTATATGATGATAGCGGCAACGCTATTTGCTAACTATCCTAAAGAGGATAGAATGTATTATGTAAGGAGATACTACGATGCGACTTCACTTTTTAGAATCAATATCCCGACGCCAGTTATGGCCGGAGTCAGAACACCTGTGCGACAGTTTGCTTCGTGTGTCCTTGTTGATAGCGATGACACCCTTGATAGTATCTTCGCAAGTGATATGTCAATTGGTAGATACACTGCACAAAGAGCAGGTATCGGAATCAATGCGGGCCGCATCAGAGGCGTCAATGCAAGAATCAGAGGCGGAGAAGTAGCACACACAGGTATTGTCCCGTTTCTAAAGAAGTTTGAAGCAACAGTACGTTGTTGTACACAAAATGGTGTACGTGGCGGAAGTGCTACTACACACTTTCCTTTTTGGCATCAAGAGATTGAAGACATCCTTGTACTAAAGAACAACAAAGGCACTGAAGATAACCGTGTACGCAAGTTAGATTATTCAATTCAACTTAACAAAACAATGTATGAACGATTGTTATCTGGCGGTGATATAACTTTGTTCTCGCCGCATGATGTACCTGGATTATATGAAGCATACTTTGGTGATGCTGACAAGTTTAAAGAACTATACGAAAAGTATGAACGTGCTACAAGTATTAAGAAGCATACTGTACCAGCAATGGCTTTGTTTAGTGCGTTAATTAAAGAACGTGCAGAAACAGGACGTATCTACATTATGAACGTAGACCATTGTAATACACACAGCTCGTTTAAAGACAAAGTATATATGAGTAACTTGTGTCAAGAAATTACACTACCAACTAAACCATTACAACACATTGATGACGAAGAAGGCGAAATTGCGTTATGTATTCTAAGCGCAATTAACGTAGGTACTATACGCAACTTAGATGACCTAGAAGAATTATGTGAGCTTGCAGTACGGGCGCTAGAAGAAATTATTGATTATCAAAACTACCCAATACTTGCCGCTGAAAAAAGCACAAAAGCACGAAGAAGTTTAGGTGTAGGCTATATTGGCCTAGCACACTACCTTGCAAAGAATCATGCTAAGTATGATGATCCTAAAGCGTGGAAACTAGTACACGACTTGAGCGAAGCGTTCCAATATTATTTGTTAAAAGCATCAAACAAACTTGCACAAGAACGTGGCCCTTGCGAGTACTTTGACCGTACTAAGTACAGCGACGGCATCCTTCCAATTGATACATATAAGAAGGACGTTAATACTATAGTGGAGCATAAGTTAAATTATGATTGGGATAGCTTACGGAATGATATCAAGGAACACGGCCTCAGGCACAGCACTTTGTCAGCACAAATGCCTTCAGAGAGTTCGTCCGTTGTGTCAAACGCAACAAACGGAATTGAGCCACCTAGGGGATACTTGTCCGTTAAGAAGTCCAAGAAAGGGCCTCTTAAGCAGATTGTACCACAGTATCAAACGCTAAAGAATCACTACACATTACTTTGGGACATGCCAAGCAACGAAGGCTACATTAATGTAGTAGCGGTTATGCAGAAGTTCTTTGACCAAGCAATTAGTGGTAACTGGAGTTATAACCCTACGCACTTTCCAGACAATGAAGTACCAATGAGTAAGATGATAAACGACCTGCTAACAACTTATAAACTAGGTTGGAAGACTAGTTACTATCAGAACACATATGATTACAAAACTGATCCAAGTGAACTAGAAGATGATTTACCGTTAGAAGCACTAGCACCTAGTGAGATGGATATGACCGAAGAAGAATGCGAGGCATGCAACATTTAACGGTTGACACTGTTGACATAATAGTGTACAATAATAAAGTATAAGGAAAGTAAGAGATGGCAAAAACAGTTTTTAATAAAGAAAAAGTAGACTTCACTAAACAGAATATGTTCTTTGGTGCAGATCAGAATACACAACGTTATGATGTGTTTAAGTTTCCAGTGTTTGATAAATTAAATCAAACAATGCTTGGATATTTTTGGCGCCCTGAAGAAGTAAGTCTACAAAAAGACAGAGCTGACTTTGCAAACTTCCGCCCAGAGCAGAAGCACATCTTTACCTCCAATTTAAAATATCAAACCTTACTTGACAGTGTCCAAGGACGTGGTCCGTGTCTAGCATTTTTGCCGCACGTTTCACTTCCTGAACTAGAAGGCTGTATTGTTACTTGGGACTTCTTTGAAACAATACACTCACGTAGCTATACACATATTATGAAGAATGTGTACGCTGACCCGTCAGAAGTGTTTGATACTATCTTAGATGATGAAAAGATCATTGCAAGAGCTACAAGTGTAACTAAACATTATGATGCCTTTACAGAAGCTGCTGATGCATATACGCATCGCAACGAAGGTAACATGCGAGCTGTTAAGAAGAAACTTTATCTTGCTATGCAAACTGTCAACATCTTAGAAGGTTTGCGTTTTTACGTATCATTTGCATGTACATTTGCTTTTGGCGAATTAAAACTAATGGAAGGCTCTGCAAAGATTATTTCATTAATTGCTCGTGACGAAGCACAACACCTAGCACTAAGCACACATATTTTAAAGTTGTGGGCACAAGGCAAAGACGATCCAGAAATGGCAAGTGTTGCTAAAGAGTGTCAGGAAGAAGTATATGACTTATGGCGTGAATGTGTTGCAGAAGAAAAAGATTGGGCTGACTATCTATTTAAAGATGGTTCAATTATTGGATTAAATGAAACACTATTGCATCAGTATGTAGAATACATTGCAAATCGTAGACTGAAGGCGCTGGGCATGAACGCAATATTTGATGCTCCAGTAAATACTAACCCGCTACCATGGACACAGCATTGGCTATCTAGCTCAGGCTTGCAAGTTGCACCGCAGGAGACAGAAGTCGAATCTTATATTATTGGTGGCATTAAACAAGACGTTGATGAAAACAGTCTAAAAGGATTCAGCTTATAATGAGTATTGAAATATTCGGCAAACCACAGTGTCCGTTTTGTGATATGGCAAAGGCTTTTTGTGAAACACGACAGCTACCATACACATACAAATCACTTGGTACTGACTACACTAAAGAACAACTCCTAGAGAGTTTTCCGGGTGCTAGAACAGTGCCGCAGATTCGTATTAACGGTGAGAACATTGGCGGATATGATAAATTAGCTGCATACATTGAAGACACTGGATACAACGGAACAGGATATACATTATAATGTTAATAGAAGCACCATATACAGTTGGAGACACAGTGTCTCTAAAACTAAGTTCAGGCGAAGAAATTGTAGCAAGACTTGAAGCAGAGAGCGACAAGGCTTATACAGTAAGAAAGCCAATGGTACTTATTGCAGGAGAAAAAGGACTAGGATTAGCACCTTTTATGTTCTCAGTAAGTCCAGACGGCAAATTTAACTTGCAAGCAACCTCAGTAAGTTGTGTAGCAAAAACAGAAGCAGAAATTGGAAAACAATATGTTTCCCAAACATCAGGCATAGCAATTACTTAAAGGAGAATAAGGCATGACCAATCACGACGAAATCGTACAAGCATTTAATAACTACCTAACAGAACACGAAACGTTTGAAGGTAAAGGTATAAAAGCCTCGGCAGCAAGAGCACGTAAGGCACTAGGTGACTTAGGTAAGCTATCTAAAGAGCGCCGCAAAGAAATCCAAGATAAAAAGAACGGTATGTAAATGAGCGGGCAACGGCGATGGCTCACAACATGGGCTAGAACTGTTGGTATGCCCGTTGGTCTTACAGACAATGATAAGCCAGAGTTTCTTCCTATTACACAACGCGATGTAAAGAAGGCTCTGGCTTTTCGCACCTTTTGGATTGTGCTTCATGTAATCACATGTTTTAGTATTATAGCCGGTAACGGCAGAAACTTAGGAATTTGGTAAATGGATCAAAGAATACATTCTATTCTCGATAAAGAAATAGTAAGGCAAGTATCAACAGTAGAACTAATTGCTAGTGAAAACTTTGCTAGTGATGCTGTAATGGATTTAGCCGGCAGTATATTCACAAACAAGTACGCAGAAGGTTATCCAGGTAAGCGTTACTATAACGGTTGTGAAAACATGGATGAAATTGAGCAGCTTGCAATTGATACGTTATGCAAACTGTACGGGGCAAACTTTGCTAATGTACAACCGCACTCGGGTGCTAATGCTAACACAGCAGTATATCAAGCACTAATGAAACCAGGTGATAAACTGTTGGGTATGGACCTAGCAAGTGGTGGTCACTTGAGTCACGGTAGTCCACCTAATATCTCAGGTAAGATTTACGACTGTTATGCGTATGGCGTTGATGCTACTGGTAGGCTTGATTACGATGCTATTGCACGTCAAGCAGTTGAAGTAAAACCAAATGTTATTGTTGCAGGTGCAAGTGCTTATCCACGTGAGATTGATTGGGCAAAGTTCCGTGCTATTGCTGATAGTGTAAATGCATACCTTGTGATTGATATGGCACACTATTCGGGACTAATTGCCGGCGGAGCATATTACAACCCTGTACCATATGCTGATGTTGTTACAAGTACAACACACAAGACGCTACGTGGTCCAAGAGGCGGCATTATCCTTTGGAACAATGAGGAACTTACTCGTAAGATTAACAGTGCTATCTTCCCAGGTACACAAGGCGGTCCGCTAATGCACATCATAGCAGCCAAAGCACAATGCTTTATTGAAGCAGACACACTCGAGTACAAAGAATATGCTAAAGATGTTGTACGCAACGCTAAGGCTATGTGTGATGTGTTTAGACAGCGTGATATGCCTATACAAACAGATGGTACCGACTCGCATATTATCCTAATGGATCTAAGTGACAGCAGGTTTAGCGGACGTGAAGCAGCAGACTTGTTAGAAGAAAATGGCATTACTGTAAACAAGAACGGTGTACCAAATGACCCTAGAAGTTTTATAGAGACAAGTGGTATACGTATTGGCACAGCAGCAGAAACTACTCGCGGCCACGATGAGATGTGGTTTA
>Ga0209192_10001443_pt1 | contig 18920 bp, 19 predicted proteins | sample ArcticOcean_MG_C_11_FD_187433 | JGI IMG/M metagenome (GOLD analysis project Ga0209192, IMG submission 187433) | Marine microbial communities from western Arctic Ocean - ArcticOcean_MG_CB2_154 (SPAdes) (version 2) | ecosystem: Environmental > Aquatic > Marine > Oceanic | place: Arctic Ocean... | reverse complement strand
AAAAATTGATTTATATATCACATATTAGTTGGTTGTATCTTTTAACACACTTCTTGTAAGAATAATGATTAACACTGCTACTGACCCAATGACCATTGAGGAACTTTCTGGAAATGATTGTGACTGCGCGATGAGTATTGGAACAAATGAGGGGGCTCAAGGAGAGCAACAACCAGAACAACAGCAAGAACAAGTACCTTCTCCTCCCCCCGCGGAGGAATTGCTGTTTGACCGCCCAAGAGAATTTACTCGCATGGCGTTGGAGGAGGGAGATTGGACCAGTATTTACATTCCTGTATTATCGGATAAACTGGTACTCCAGAATCATAATGATATGATTCATAAGTTTCAACCGAAGTTCTTGAGAGATTTTCTTGAAAAGCTTCTTCGTATTGGAAAAGTTCGTAGAATTGACTACGTTGACCGAGATATTCCAAACTCATCTACACCGGTTAAGGCCGCGTTTGTACATTTTGAGTATTGGTATGACACCCAGACTGCTCAGAATTTACGCCAAAAGTTGAATACATACGGGCAGTTTAGACAGAAGGGTTATATGTATAAGGGAAAAAGGTGTAATTTCTATCAACATAGCGGGGATATTACTGACCCAGCCCGACCTGGCTATTTTGATATTCGTATCAATCATAAGCCGATTGAGGAGACTGAGTGTGATTGGAATATTCATCAGTTGTATGCTGAAAACCAGCGTCTGGAGCAAGAGATGTCTACAATTCAAGATGCAAACCAACAAATTCAATCTCAAAATGCCTACCTGCATTCTATGGTTTCTAATATGCAAACTGAGTTAGATTACTATCGCTCTATGTATTCTAATGATACATCATCAAATATGGATATTTCTACTAATCATATTGATGAATATACCCTGGAAAAACCCGCTATGAAAAGAACAGAATCACTCTCTCATTATGCATAAGAAACTATAACATTATAAAAATTAAAAATTAAAATAAAAAGAGACTATGGGGAGTCTTTTTTTATTTCATCTCGTATGCAGACATTCTAAGAGAGGTTTGTATAGAGTCTGGTACATTATCTATTGTACGATTCATATTTTCTATAAATGTAGAATCATTATGTAATTTTTTTACAATATTGCAATATTTTTGCATATTGCCGTTTAACTTAGATGGTTCCTTGTTAAAATTAATAGTAAACCCATTAATATTGATACATTCTCTTATATAATAGTCTATGTTATACATAAAAATACTTTTAACAATATAATATGACAGTACATGAGTTTTATCTTTATAGTTTGGATTTGGCGATTTATCATGTGTATTACTTAACAAATCTGTATATTTCATATTGAAGTGAGAAAGAATTTTTGAACTTTGAAACATAGAAAACAATTGTTCATTATGTATCATGTTTGATAGTTTTTTTATACATTGGTCAAGCCATTTTTGTTGGGTGTCATTCCATTTGGTGGAAAAAAATATAATAAACATATCATTACAAATTTCAGCCCACATTTCACAATATGTTTCAAATATACGCACATCAGCGAGTACATTAAATATGGATAATATTTGTTTATTTGTACTATTGTGATTGAACTCAGAAAAATCAAGTCCAAAACTATGGAATGTTTCATGGATAAATACCTTAAACCATTCCTCCTCACGAAATATATGAATTACATTGTTTTGTTTACATGCAAATGTATATGCAGTATTAACATGTATACGGTCCAAATCATCACTATCTATTTCTGGCAATTGTTTTTTATCGGGTGTTAATGACAAAAATATATTAAGTGATTGAGAACATTTATCGTCTGCAAAAAAACTTGCAATAATTAACCACATATATATACGACGAACTATACTCTTTAGTTTTTGTTTATTATAATAAAGAGGAGTTCCTATATGTACAACAATATTACGGTCATTAATTGTAAAACGACAATTGTAATAATGCTTAATATTATCTTGCAACGATTTTTGTATTTCATCTGGATAATTGGAGGTATCAAAATCAATATTACTTATATTAGTAATTGTAATATTATTACAAACCTGCTTCCATTTTTCATATGCATAGGCAATCCGATTAAATAATAATGATAACATTTTGGTTGAACCTGGTGAAAACACCGTAGGTTTTACGTCATATATGGGTTCTAAATTGTTTTTAATATATGGTAAAAGGTTGACAGATGTATCTGTTAGCATACTTAAAGTATGTTTAGAAAATATTTATATAAAATTGATTCGTACTAAATGTTATATTGGTAATCATAAATAGTCAAATACAACCAAAAATGGGAATTAAACATTTAAACCGGTTTTTAAAAGAAAATTGTAGTAAAAATGCCATACGTAAAATAGAAATACATCAAATTCATGGAAAACGAGTTGTTATTGATGCAAGCATTTACATGTATAAATATATGGCAGATGATGCATTAATTGAAAATATGTATCAATTAATAACAATTCTATTATTAAATAATATTATTCCATTCTTTGTGTTTGATGGCAAACCTCCGCCTGAAAAATATGACTTAATTACACAACGCAAGGAGGAAAAAAAAAACGCTGAAAATGAATATAGTGAGTTATTGTTTAAATATGAACATACAGATAATAAAAACGAGAAAAAACATATGATGCAAGCATTGATTGAATTAAAACATAAATTTGTTCGTGTAAAGAATACAGACAAAGTACGTGTAAAAGAATTATTAACAGCATTTGGTATTATGTATTATGATTCAACACACGAGGCAGACGAAATTTGTGCATATATGGTAAAATCCGGGAAAGCATGGGCATGTTTAAGCGATGATATGGATATGTTTGTATATGGGTGTACACGAGTTTTGCGAAATATTAGTTTAATACACAAAACGGTTATTTTGTATGAAACGCCAATTATTTTGAAAGAATTATGTATGACCGAGCAACATTTTAAACAGGTCATGGTATTATCTGGAACTGATTATAATACGAATACCCTAACATCATTGGATGATACTATTTCGTGGTATAGTAAATATAAGTTGGCTTTAACAGGTAATACGATAACGGAACCACCACAATTTTATGAATGGTTATTGGATAACAGCGACTATATAACTGATATAGATAACTTACGTAGTATATGTCAACTGTTTACCATATATCAAACGAACCAAGACTTGTCATTAGAAAATCTTAAAATTATATTGAAGAATCGTAATAATAATCTAATACATGATATTATGGAAAAAGAAGGATTTGTATTTACCTAAGAAGTGATGACATATAACAACCTTTGAAGTCATGGATTCCAGTGTGTGTTAAATTTATACTGATATCTATCCATATCTCACCATTTATTAATGTCCAACGATTACAAAACATCCAATCCTCGGATAGATAATGCTCATCCACCACACCACAGTCAAATAGTGCATATGCATATTTATTTTCATCCGCTGTTAGAAAATTAACATCATCTGTATACTTGGTTGCAGAATATGATTTTGTCATTTTTTCTATTACATTTCGCTGTATCATCATAAATCCGGTAGCAACATGTTTTACCTGAGTTAAATTATTTTTTATTTTGACTTCTTTTGAAATATAATTCACATTGTACGTCAATAAGTTCATTTCTATAGCATCTGTATCATTAATTTCGTGCAGATGTGAATTATTTTTTACATCAATCATATCTTGTACTTGATTCGGCTGTTCTTCGGTTGGTACCAGTTTATCCAAATTATATTTTTTTAATGGATATATACCACCAATAATTGGTTTATCTGATATCAATAACTTCATTATATCTATTGGAATCCACGTTATATCATTATCAATAAACAAAATATGGGTCATATCAGGATCACTCATTGCTTTTGCAATTAGATTATTTCGTGCACGAGTAACTAAACTATCGCTTTTACAAAATAAAACCTCCAACCTAACTCCAAATTCTCTACATAATTCTTTTGTTTTCATTAGACACTCTATATAATTCACAAAACATACACTACCAAAACAAGGTGTTAAAATGTAAATAACAGGCGTTACTTTCTTCACATATTTACCGAATTCATCAAATATATTTATGTTTTCAATATTGCTATCCATTATATAAGTATTTGAATATAGAACTTTATATACTTTAATTTTGATACACAAATATGTAAAATTGATGTTCTCAATGTATATAGTTTTTTATGTGATAACATATTTTTGTAATATGTTATCAATATTATTCTTGTTTTAATCCACAAACAATCACACCATTTACCTCAAATGGTTCTGCCATTGTTAATTCACTTTCATTATAATTAAATGATAATTCTGTTCCTGGTTGTATATCATCTATTGCATATACACCCGTACCATCTATACTGGTAGTTGGTGTAAATGAGTGATTCATATATATACCCCACTTATCATATATGTGGTGCCCATTACCAATATATATGGACTCGCGTGTTGGAAATGTATTTATTGTTCCAGATAATGTAAATATAATATCACCTTTATTGTGAAAATGTTTTGTGTGTAATCCAAGACCTTCATTAACGGAACTTTGTTTAATTTCCATGTAATATTATAGATGATTTATCTTTATATTGAGTTGAAATAAAGATTATTGGAAGTAATATTTATTTTTTATAGCGGGTACTAATAGATTCATTATTATTTTTATGGGGATTTCTAATTTTTATTATTTTTATGGGGATTTCTAATTTTTATTATTTTTATGGGGATTTCTATTTTTTATTATTTTTATGGGGATTTCTATTTTTTGTTTATGCAACTACAGCAGGTGTAGCCTTTTGGAAGTGATGCTTCATGTAACGTTGGAGGTTAAAGTAAGTGAGCTCATCACCCTTGGCAACGTTAAGCAACTTGGTTAGCTTAGCATCGGGGTGGATAATACGACCATTGTCCTTATCCTGAAGATTATGGGAACGAATATAGGTATTAATCTCCTTACTTACCTCAGTACGAGCCATCTCAGTTCCAACGGATTTACCAAGGAAGTTAGCCAACTCGGTACTGATAGCAGTGGGCTTGACGAAACCAGAGGGCTTTCTGTCACCTGTGTTACGACGCTTCTTACTGGAGGCCTTGGCTGCAATCTTCATCTCACGGGCCATTGCCTTCTCAAGGGTCTTGTAATCACTCTTAACCGTGACAAATAGACCAGCAAGTTGCTGCAACTTTGAACTGAACTCAGCCATCTTTAGAATGATGGAAGGAGTCTCTACAACAACAGGAGCAGGGGCTGCATCTGCAGCAGGGGTTAGCTTGACCTCATTAACTGGGGCAGCAGGTGGGGCAGCAGCGGCGACGGCCTTCTTGGTGGTCTTTGCCTTGGCGGCGGGGGCAGGGGTGGGGGCGATGGAATCAGTAGTTGTCTTAGATGCTCTAACCATTCTGGGTTTATATACTACATACAAACGATGGGTTTAAGTATGTTTACACTAATATATATAAATTAAAGATTTCTAAATATATTACAGACTGAACACAGTTCATAAAATGCGTATAATATAAATTTTATATTTATTTAGTATAAAATTTAGAACCTTTATATATATCATTTAATAAATCATTGATTCATATAACCATGGTAATGCAGTACGTGCACGTGGGGAAATAACAGTTATTGATGTCAATGCCAATAATGTACCTATTTTACGTATTTCAACATTTATTCCACTATATACTAAATTTTCAAAAACAATCAAACATGCGGTTTTTAATGCGGATGTAGATAAATCCATATGTCTTACCGAATTTGGAAATATACCATCAAATGGACCATGTACTGGACATATATCATTTTTCATTTCATATGAGATTTGTCCGCGAAAATTCCAGATGTCATAAAAACACCGATATAATTGTGCATATTGTATATGAGATAAATTAGTAAACCACGATTGGTCTGTATAGTTACCTAAACTGTCTATTTCTATAAATAATGAGGTAATACGGTCGTCTATTGGTCGTTGACGCATATTTACCAATTCTTGATATTGTTCGTGGTATACAGGTGGAATTGTTTCTATATTTCCAATTGGACGATAATTCAAATAAGAACTAACCTCTCTATTATCATAATTAATTAGTTGATTTGATATTCTATGTATTAAATTACGATAACGAGGTAGATTCCGTCTATTATTATTTTGTATATCGGTTATGTATGGTTCATTTGTCTCTCGCATTTCTCGGTAAACTAACAATGATAAATTATACAAGTTTATTATTTCATTTTTATTCCTTTTTGTAAACGGGGTTCGTGTATATGGATTAAATAACTTGCGCGTTTTACGTAACATTGCTATTAACGACGTTATATCAAATCCATATACAAACTTGTCTATGTCAGTATAACAATAAAAATATTCGTTACTTATTTCATTTAATGGTTCCATTGTTGAAAAATCTGTAACATTTGTACATTTATTACGTTGTTCATTGAATTCGTGATTTTTGTTTATTATTTTTTTTACAAATTGTCTGCGAGTATATTTCTGTACAATAATTGCATTTGTTATCCGTTCAAAAAACTTGGTAATTCGTTCTATTAATACACCTTTATTACCAGAATAATGCAAATTTTGGGCTTTACATACTTCCTTTAAAATTGGTATTGTATAGGATTTCATTATAATGTTGGTATTTACATAATCTGTATATGTAAACGCTTGTAATTTATTTCGTACAGTTTTTTCTTTCTTTTTCGTCTTTTTGGGTATGGCAACTATTATATTTTCTTCTAATATAATTGTATTTATTATATCTGCAGGGTCGGTTGTTGACATTTTTATATATTTCTTGTATTATACTATCTATATACATTATTTATTAGTAGTTTTTACTATATTTATATTTTTATTTAATTATATACAAATACACCATATTTGCAGCTAAAATATATTTTCAAATGCTTAATGATTATAATATGTGAAAAATTGATTTAAAGCCAATGGTCTAATATATTGTATACTTATATATAGTTCGTTATATTTACAATGTCTAAGCCTGCTACACCTATCGTATTGAACAACAGTGATTGGGATACCTCCGCAATTCGCTACATGCAACCTAAGATTAATGACCGCGGTGGAAAGTCAATTAATGTTATTAGCACACAATCTAATCGTTCACTTCATATTTCTACTCCTCTCATGATGACATGGGGAATTAGTGATTTTGTTGATGAAAAGACCGGAGAGTCGGATGGTAAGTTTAGTATGTCTTTGGTATTTCCCAGCGATGATTATACTACTCCCGCATCCTCTCTCTTTTTGGCAAAGCTGAAGGCATTTGAGAATCAAATTCTTGACGATGCAGTTAAGTACAGCGATGCTTGGTTTGGTGAGGATTTGTCCAGAGAGGTCGTTAAGCATAATTTCTTCCCTTTCTTGAAGTATGCTAAAGATAAGCTTACTAAGAAGGTTGACCTTACTAAGGGGCCTACTATTCGTGCACGTGTACCCAACTATAATAATAAGTGGGGGGTTGAGGTCTATGATACCTCATCCAATCTATTGTTTCCTTGTGACAATGAGAATATGACTCCTATGGACTTTGTACCAAAGAAGAGCCAAGTAGCAACTGTATTGCAGTGTGGTGGACTATGGTTTGGTGGCAAGGGATGGGGAGTTACTTGGAAGGTCAACCAATGTGTTGTCAAGCCTCAGGAAGTCATCAGTGTTTATGGTAAGTGCCATATTCAGCTATCCACAGATGAAATTAATTCTATGGATACATCAGCAGCACCAGTTAATGATGCCGATGACGATGAGGGTGTACCTCTTCCAGCAAGCACACCTACAGTTGTTGATACTAACGTTGAAGACAGTGATGAAGAGGAGGAGGAAGCTGAAGAGGTAGTTGCACCTGAACCTACACCCGCTCCTAAGAAGAAGGTTGTCAAGAAGGCAGCCCCAGCCCCTGTTGAAGAAGTTTCACAGGCAGAACCAGTAGCAGCACCTAAGAAGAAGGTTGTCAAGAAGAAGGCAGTTGCCGCATAAAATTTATATATAATAATAAAAATAGCAACCAAAAATGAAAATAGAAAAAGCACAAATATAATCAAATAAAAAGAATTTAATTAAATAACAGAAAATAGAAAAAAGCAAAGCAATTACTCAATCACCTAAGCATAAAAACTCCAAATGTTTTTTATTGGAATATATAAATAATATGATATCAAAAATAATATCATATTGTAAGTCATGCAAATGTTGTAACTTCATCCATTATTTCTTCACGGGACACATTCCATCTTTTATGAAATGCTTGTACCCATATTTTTCCCACTTGTCCAACACACTCTGTATTTCAGCATATATTGCATTATAATCCTTGTTCAAATATGGTTCGGGCTTATCATATGTATAATCTTTCCATAACGCGGGATGGTCCTTTCGTTTTGTATTTTTTATTTTTCGTTTCATTATTTCTACCATTCCACGGAGTTCGTCTTTAAAATAATCTCGTTTTATTATATTTTTATACATCTTTATCATTTCCATTTGTCGGTTTTTCATATTTTTTTCAATAGGTTTATTCAAATACTTTAATAGAGTATAACTTTGACACAATGAGTCATTTTTGTTGATATTCGTATTTTGTAATCCTTCGTCTACACTACACCATTTTATAATTTCTCCATTTTTCCCTTTTTTTTCTAATGTATGATGCTTTGAATACTCAAACTCTTCGGTGGCATCTTCTACTACAAAATCCCAATCACGTGGTGCATACATTTCTTTAATGATTTCACGAATTGTTTTATCTCCAAATATTTGATTAATATATGTATAATGCGATTGGGAGAATAATTCTAAATTTATTTTATTACAATTATTCATAGATATATAATAATACTGATATTAAATATACACTGTTGATGAATTAAGTATTATTAATCAAAGATAATATAGATAACTATATTATGATTGCTATGGTTGATATGATAAAGGAAAAACCTAATTTTAGAGGGAAATTTAAAAAGAAATCATTTTGTCAATGGTTACAATTACCCAAAAAAACATATATTATAGAAGATGATAGTGATAGTGATAGTGATAATGATTATGATAATGGAGAACTTATAAATGGCAATAAACCAGTGTTACGTATAATACGCCGACGTCCTGGAATATTTCAACTTTTTAAGTTATGACGATTAGACGTTCATTTAATATAATTATAATAGATATAATTATAATAATGCAAATTCCAAAAATATTTGTTCAAACATCCAGAGCTAAACCAGAACAATATGTTGTTGATATGATACAAACCAAAATACCCGAATGGAAATATCTACACTATAACGACGAAGAAATCATTCAGTTTTTTAAGGAAAATCCAATACGTGAATTACCTAATATTGCCGAAAAATTTTATTCATTTAATTACGGCGAACACAGAGCAGACCTATTTAGATACTATTTTTTATACATTTACGGTGGTGTATATATGGACACCGATGCCATGTTATTAGTGAATATTGACACCATTGTAAAAAATTATACCTTTTTTTCAGTTAATTCAAGCCATTTTGTAGGTACTATTTTTCAAGGGTTTATTGGCTGCACTCCACGTAACCCTATTATTCAAAAAGCATTAATTAACATGTACAATACGCCAAATGAAGTCGTAATTAAGGAATTTCACCTATTTTGTAGAAATCTCTTTGTTTTTTATGAAAAAGATGATGATGAAAATAACGATAATACAAATAAAATGCTACTACAAGAACTTAACGAAAATAATCTAGTATATGCACCTGTAATGGATATAATTAATAATGTTGAGGTTTTACGACATTATTATGCTGATAAAATTATTCCACGAGACCTACCGTAATGATAACTTGATATGGATATATGCATCCCCATTACTTGTTATATCATATATATCTTTCATATTTATTTTTGTTATTCCCTTGTTTGCAAATAGTATCGTTTGGTTTTCTATCATTTTTAATGCACTTACCTGGACTGGAAAACACTCCGTATGACAATTTACATGGACTAATGACCGATTCCATATATCATGGATGTTATAATCAACATATATATGGATGTTATTGTTTTCATCTATATCTATATTATTCGGTAAATCTGGTATACAATTTACATACAAATCATTTTCTCCACACTCATATACCAACTCATGGTGCCATAGTGGTATTATATAGGTTTCACTATTTACGTTTAATTTATACAAATTGTTCTCATATAAATCACCAAGAGTTGGATTCAATAAAATACATTCGTCATTCTCATTTTTATTTTGTATTAGCATCGCGATTTTATCTATTAACGTTTCTGTTATGTGAAATGCTTTCTTATATTTTTCTAATAATATATGCGTTTTTATTAATACTGTTTTATCTAATTGTTTCAACATTTCTATGGCTTTATCCTCACATAAATTAGTTATACGATTTATTATACTAAAAAATGCTGTTTGATTGGAATCGTTCTCTAATATTTTCTTCATAAATAACATAAATATACTTCTATAAGAACCATCTCTTGAACTGTATAAATTATCATTGATGTTGTCATCATCTGCATAATCTGCATGCCCTTCGTGTTTTAATACATATTCATATGCTTCACGTATTTCTTGAAATCGGGTTGTTGCATCTGGACTTGAATTCTTATCGGGATGATATGTCAATGCCTTTAACCTATATTGACGCTTTATATCATCAATTGTTATATTTTGGTTGTTTATATCTAAATCTAAACATTTATATGCTTGTTTTTTATTCATCTAACTTATAAATTTTAGTTATTATATAAAACGTAATACTCTCTAAGTGGTATATTGGACGATAATTATTATTATAATATTTCAAAAAGATATACATACGTTCCAATATAGCCGATATTGCAGTATCAGTTAATTCTCCCGTATTTATAAAATGAGTTATTATATACCAAATACATTCTGGTACATCCAAATTATAAGTTAATATATTATATAGTGCCTCGCGCAATTCAATGAATTTATTTTGATTAATCGTTGAAATTTCATTGATTATCTGATTACATACAATGTCAAATATATCTTCGGGAATCGGACCGTTTTTTTCATATTGTGTAAATAAATCAAACTGTTTTATCTCTTTCAGGTTTAAAATGTTCTCGGTATCTATATTATTTAATTGATTTGATATTAATTTTTTTGATTCGGGAGTTATAGTATTTTTTGATATACGTTGTATAAACGTATTTACAGTCCCATCATTGGGGTTTAATGGAGTTATTTGTTTATATGCATCTTTTGTTGGATGACCAATGTGCAACAAATGACAATTATTTTGTATGGCCATCGGTAAAAAACTTGATTGTTCGGTTATTAGAATGAATTTTATAAAAATACTTGTATGAGAATGATTATACTGTTGCATGTAACTGTAAAATATATCCAATAATTCTGTATGGATTTGGTGAAAGTTTTTACAAACGATTATACCTATCTTTTCTTGTTTCACCGATACTATGTCTATTATTTGGAAAAATACCTCGTGCCATAACGTCTTTGAATTACATCCCAATAACGCCATATCTATTTCATAATGTATATCACTTATACGATATATATACTCTTGTTTATCGGTTGCCACTGTAATACGTTTGTCATATTTTAACCCACTTGGACTATAATTCGTTAATTGCCTCAATAACTGTGAATATTTACCAACACCAGATGGTCCATACAATATCAAATTCTCCAGTTTATATATATCTTTTGGAAATTTTGAAAATGTTTCACATAATTCTGGATGAATATTATACCTTTCTACCGCCTGAACATATTCTACAAAACTTGTTTCATAATATTTCATTTAATATTATGAATATATATTATTATGCTTTTATACGCATTATTCTTATATTATCATACTGCGTTTTATGTTTATAAATGGTAATGCTTGAAATATTGATACTATTGATGCACCAGTTAGACCCAATCCCGAAATACCTATTAATCTTATTATACTTTTACCTGAGATGTACTCCTTTATATGAACTACGTATGATAATACCAGTATTAACAAGAATACTCCTATCCATATTAATGTTGTTATATACGTATCCAAGTAATCTTTATATTTACCACTTATACTCACATCTTTTCCAGATGTTTCCATTTTGTATGTATAATATGGAATACTAATTGTAAGTATTGATATTAATACCAAAAAACAACACAAATATAATACATATTTTATTGTCTTACCAATATCTGTATTACTTGATGGATCCGTAACACATGCATATAATAATATCATTGTTCCTAATAAATATTTGTTGAAATAATCACCTACGGTTAACGACAGTGCAGTTATTTTTTCGCCGATTTTATTCATTATTGACTTTGCAATTTCAACCACATTTGTTATGTTGTTAGTTGATGATTCCATTTCTTATTATACTATCCCTTTATATATTATGGTGGGGTCGGTAAACTATACGTTGTACATAACCATTCTACCAATGTTTCTACAGTACAGTTTAAAAAACCATGGGGACATTTTTTAATGTTCAAAAACTTCGGCTTTTTCATTTCGGGGGTCTTATAATACACATATGCACCATATTGACCCCTTCGTATATCCATATGTTCATTCAGTTCTCGTAATACCGATTTTTCTTTTGCCGGTTCTATACATTCCTTCATATCTTCCATTGTAAATGTTTCTAAGGTTGCACCTGCCTTTTTTACACTTATCTTATTCTCCCCATACTCTATATACAAACCATATCTACCCTTCTTTATAAATACATCCAGGTTCTCCATCTCACCAATTTTACGCTCTGTTATTTCTATTAATTCTATTAATGTATATTCACCAGCCTTTATCTTTTCTAAATCTACATCCTTCCGCGCTTGAATATATTCTACAGTTCCATCTTCTAATGTATGTTTTATCGCTGGACCATACTTTTCAAATATATACTCGTATCCTTCTTCTATTGGATACGTTTGTTTCGTCACCTGGCGGAGTGGCTTTGAATGACTCTTTATTTCCGCTACACAATCGCGACATATCTTTGCCCAATCAGTTATTTCACCACTGCACACTTTATCTAACTCATGTTCCATGTTTTTTGTATACTCATACGAGAACATCTCTTGATAATACTCCAATAAAAATTCTATCGTTAAGATTCCTACCGACTGGATGACTAATTTCTGTTTCTCTGCACCAAATACTTTTTCTGTATTTGTTGTTGTTATCGTTTCACCTGTTAATTGGTATTCCTCACACATCTTTGTTATTCCTTCTATGTCGGTTCTCTTTACATACCCTCTTTCTTGGATTGTATCTACGATTGTTGCAAATGTGGAAGGTCTTCCTATTCCTAATTCCTCCAATTTGTTTATCAAACTTGCTTCTGTATAATGACGGTGCTTATTTGTTACATGTAATTCACTCATTATTGTGTTATAATCTACTGGTTCTTTTTTTGTTTCTATGTTCTGCAAATACATACGTAATGCTGTCAAATTATTTTCGGTGTCGGTAGGTTCTCCCTTTTCACCGATTTTCTTCCATCCAAGAAAAGATGGAATCTCTATTGTATATGTATAATGACTTTTCTTTGGTGCTGTTATTTTTATTTGAGATACATTATATACTGCTGCTGACATGCAGCTTTCTACTGAGTTCTTCCAGATTAATTTATACATCGTATTCATTCGTGCATCCTCACATGTTCCTATCACGCTGACGTCTATTTGTGTTACACGAATCGCCTCGTGCGGATTATTTGTATCTGTGTTCTCTAATTTATCCAAATTTCCTATATATTTTTCATTATATTGGGATTTTATGTAACTACTTGCCTTTTCCAAATACGCTTTGGAATATTTCATACTCTCTGTACGCATATAGGTTATAAACCCTCCTTGGTATAATTTTTGACAAATTGACATTGTATCTTTTGGTGATGTATGGAGAACATTACTGGCAACCTGCAATAATCTTGATGTATTAAACGGCTTTGGTGACTCTCTCGTTGACTTCTTGTATCCACCGACAGATAACATGTGCTTATGTGTTTTTGATATTTCTAAGAACTCTAAAATATCACTTTTGGAGAACATGTCTATATTTAATTGGAAATTTAACTTTTTTGGTAGAAATGAGGCACTTATTTTGTATTTTTCATCCATCGTATCTGTTTTTTCATTATTGTTCTCATATACCAACCGCAATGCTGGACTTTGACAACGCCCTGCAGACAATGAGTTTGTTTTATTGTTATACAAATACTTCCATAAATACGGTGAGATCTTGTAACCCACCAATATATCAAGAACCTGACGTGCATGTTGGGCATGAACCACATTCATGTTGATTAATATTGGGTTTTTTACACATGATTGTATCGCATCCTTTGTTACCTCGTGAAATAATACCCGTTTTGTTGTTTCTACAGGTAAGTTGAATTGCACACAGATATGCCAACCGATAGCTTCTCCCTCTCTATCATCATCAGTTGCTATAAAAACGTTAGATTTTGAGAACCTTGAGATTATTTTTGTCATTTCTTCCACATGTTCTCTTTTTTCATTGATTATTGTGAATGTTGGTACAAATGTTTCTTTGGTGTCTATGGATTTTAATCCCTCTATTGTTCGTATGTGCCCTTTGGACGATATACAACAATATTCTTCACCCAGAAAATGCTCTATCTTTGCACACTTGGATGGTGACTCTACGATAAACAAATACTTGGCATGACCGAGATTAGCCGAAGATATTGTTTGTGAACTTTTTTTATTTGTATATTTCTTGTAATTTTTTGGAGGCATTGGAGAACCTGGTATTATTTTAGTATATAATTTTATATTTATATGTGTTTTCATATGTTTTTAGATTGGGTTTCATAATTATATTCAGGTTCTCTATCACTTGAATATAATTTACTTTTTATTACGATGATTCTTACGTGTTTTTCTTGTTTTCCTTTTTCCGCCAAGAAATTCACCTACCATACTAGCTACATCTCTACGTGCGCGTGGCAATAATGGTCTTCCGTCTTTATTTTTTCCCTTTTCCATTACAAACCTGACATCTCTCATGTTTTTATGTTTAATTTTGTTTGCATACTCTTTTAATATACTTGCTACGTTTGGATCTTCCCTGTTAGCTGCATCATTTATCACGTTTTCAGGTGAATAAGTTATCACGTCTTCATTATCGATATATTGAATCTTATAATTAAAATCTATTTCGCCTTTTCTTTTATCAAGCATAAGTCTAATCATGGGAATGTCTTCATTCAGCACGGCATACGCAATAGCAGGTACACCACTTCCAGTTGTAGCGTTTATATCGACATCTTTCTTACTCAGCAGATACCTTACTGCATGTAAATTACCATATTCAGCCGCTTCTATTAATAGTGTTGTACCCAAATATGGTTCTAGAAATGCACCTTTCACTAAGTATTCCAGGATTGTAGAAGGTTGGATATGCCTTGCCGCATATATACTAGCCGGAACTAGTTCAGGTTCTAGGCGTACACGTACATCTTCAGGTAAATGCAGATGTTCATCCAGAATCAATATATTTGGATTTGCACCTTTATCTAAATATTCTTTCACGTATTCTGGCGTTTCATCTTCAATTGCCATTACAAGATATTCGTTTATAGAATTTGGGTCTTCTTCCTCCATATTTTGGTCAGTGGTACAGTGTCCTGGTCTTGAACAATTGGCTCCACTACCTTTTTGTTTTTTTGAACGACTTTTGCGAAACCTGTTATTTATTTGTTTGGATTTTCTATTCTTTCGTGTTCCCATTATGATATACATAGACAAATTTATGTAATATACAACCTATCCAATTCTGGTATGCTTCCTTCATCAAATTTATTTGTATAATTTACTTTAGTAACCGCCAGAGGTTTTACCTGCTTAACTACATATTCTGTTTGTAAATCGGGGATTCGTAATGTATAAGACAAATATACTGTGTGGTCATTTATATTACAAATTATTATATTCAAAAATGATTTTAGATAACAACTTACATAATATTGTATTGTTAATGCAGGTCTTGATAATAACATGGTATTCATGGTTTGCAGTAAACGATATTTTGTATCCTTGTATTGAGTTTTTTTGATTGTTTTAGAAACCTCCATACATTTGCTTGAATATATTTCTAATTGTTGATTCGTAAATGGAATCGGCATTCCAGGACTGGTTGGTTTTAAATGAATGTATTTTAACAGATAATGACATACACAATCGGATAAACGACGAATGGGGGATGTAAAATGACAATACTCTGGAGAACCTACCAAGTCATGCGGCTTTACCGTTGAAATGTAATCTGCTTGTATACCATTCACGATAATTTCATTTAATAATTCTTGACCGGTTATTCCGCTATATACCGTACTTAACCATTCACTTGCAGAACAGATACGAAATATACCAACGCCTTCAAAGTTGATTTTTAAATATTCTCCTACAAAAGAATTTGCAAATATCGCAAACTCTGCTATCATCTGTTTCATTAAAACCTCGGTCGGGGAATCGCGGTATAAATATATTGAGTCCTCGTCATATTTTACATAAGAATTTGATACCTCGTTTAAAATGACTCCTTTGGTTCTCCCACTCCTGATTTCGGTAAGCGCCTTACTTATGTTTATTCCATTCATTAATACGTCATTTGTGAAATATAGTGTTCCTGCTTTTGCATAACTCAGTGCGTTTTCTTCGTTCACTACAATTTTTGTAAATAATAATCTCACCTTACCTATCGGCTTGTATGTTTCTGGTTGAATCTCGGTCAATATAGTGATTGCTAATTTTTCTTTTCCATACTGATTCACCATTAAACTTGACCTTTCCATGATTTCATCTGGAATCATATGAATCGGTTTTTGATTAGACGGATATCGGGTCACTATCCTATTTTCTATGTCTTTCCATAATAATGAATCGGGATTGATATGCTCAGTCGGGTCGGCTATATGTATCGCTAAGTATAATTTGTTGTCTTCCGTATATATACTAAAGGCATCGTCCGCATCTTCACACCCATCTGGGTCAATGCTATATGTTGCATGGTTCGTCATATCTACGCGGTCAGTTATATTATATTTATGGGGTATATCGTTGTTTTTTAATAATGTAGTATCTAATACATTGTCGCGTTTTTTACCATATAAAGGTTCAATTGTTTGCTGATAATAATCCATTTTTATATTATTATCAACTCTTATTTAAGTATTTTTACTTTCGCTTTTTATGAGTTTTTCTTTTGTTTCCACCATTAAAAGTTAAACCTTCGTCTTCCATATTTCTAAAGTCAAGGTTGTCCATATTATAAGTTTGTTCTTCCGTAAGGTTTAAACCTAGTCCCTGATCAACATTAAAAACAGTACCGTTATTTAATGGTGATAAGTATTTATCTTCTTCTTTATTCTTTCTTTTTGCTTCCTCTATTTTTCTATCTTTTTTGGCATTAATATAGGCTGTTTCTTGTAGTTCTTTTTCCATTTGTGTTATATTTGAAAATTCTTCTTGTATACGTTCTATTTTTTCTTTATAATCTGTTGTTGCTGTTGCTATTTCTTTATTTAATTTATTCATTAATTGTTCAAAAATAACGTCAGCCGCAGCGATTTTTCCATCTGGATCATTATATTTTGTTCTTTTGTGTGGATTTTCATCTCCATCTTCATTCTTAGTTTCTATATAACCATTTTTTTTTTCATTTTCTTGTTTTACTGTGTTTTTAAATACTGTTTCTGCGGCATTGAATACAGTAGCTTTTATATTTAACATTGTTTGGTAATCCTTATCTGCTTTATTTTTACGAACCATTAATTCAGCTTTTTGTTGTGGTAAAGTGTTTTCCAATCCTGCTCCTCCGCGTTTTTTCCCTTTACGAATTGTTTTTCTATTATTCTTTCTTCTACGAACTGTTTTCCCTCGGGTTTTGTTATTTCGTTTGGCTAAACCTTTCATTATAGAATATAGGTAGATATTTCTATCAATAAATGTAAAAAATTGATAGAAAATACATACAATATGGATTTTAACGAATGTAACAATTAAATGAATACAATGAGCGACTCACCACGATATTTTGAATACGCGGTTAATGAGCGCGAGAGAGGGTTGGTAAGTAGATATGGTGTATATGCTAATTACGATGATTACGATGATGATGTATGTGAGAGATGTCAAGTAAATACACCACAATACAGCTGTAACAAGTGTGGTAATGGTATTTGTGATGATGCAGAATGCTCCATGAAATTTCCGCACCATTCCAATACAACCTACTTTGTATGTATGGGATGTGCTGATGCAATATCAGTGAAGTTGATTTTACAGATTGATTTGGGGAAATTGGAATTGTTGAAAGAAAAAATACGTACTGGAACAACATGCAACTCCGCATGTTCTTCAATAACAACGAGTATAAGTAGTTACTGTACTAACACAATTCGCAGCTTAAGTGATATTTCTGGTACAGATAGTGATGAACCCGTGAGACGAATTAGTACCAGTAGTAGCAGTGACGAATTTATAGAACTGGCAAAACAAATGGTGTTCGTTTAAGATAAAACATAAAACATATAAAAAAATTATTATATACAATGTACGTATGTTAATAAATTTTTTTGTTGACACTCCAATTTATTACAAAGAGGAAGTAGAAAAATACCAACATTATGTATTACTCGGCGTTTCATTATATACAATTTACAATATAATCTATGTATCCAATCTTAATGGATTAAATGATATCATGTTTTTTTATTTATTCGTTGAGACGTTTTTTTTACCATTCTATAAATTAGATACTATTTTTCATCATATTATATCCATGCTGTTTATTGCTTATCCAAAATTATA
>Ga0209192_10001442_pt1 | contig 18922 bp, 15 predicted proteins | sample ArcticOcean_MG_C_11_FD_187433 | JGI IMG/M metagenome (GOLD analysis project Ga0209192, IMG submission 187433) | Marine microbial communities from western Arctic Ocean - ArcticOcean_MG_CB2_154 (SPAdes) (version 2) | ecosystem: Environmental > Aquatic > Marine > Oceanic | place: Arctic Ocean... | reverse complement strand
TGATAATCAAAACAATATAGAAATTATAGATAAAAAACCTGATTCAAATCGGTCTTTTAGCAATAACAATAATGCAGATATTCGTGATTTTCAAAGTGAAAATATGATTCATAAGTTAAAAAAAATTAAAAAAAAGAAAATGAAGAATAACTACAAGAAAGTCAAAGAACTTGATATTTTAACAAATGACATTCCTCTACCAACCGATAATGATAATACTATAAATGATAAACCATCCACAGCTACATTTCAATATATAAAGAATATTATATTCAATAAAAATAAACCGATTATTGAAAAATTTGAAGAACATGAGTATGAGGGAATTGAAAAACAAATAAATACAAAAGTTCGGCAATCAGTAAACAAAAATCGCGAAGATGGTAATATTATTTCTCGTATATATAATTATATCAACTCCTATAATACGTATTTGGCAGAACTTCTTGTTGGTGAAAATGACACTTATAATAAAAAGTCAGAAGCAAGAGAGAAGGATATTAAGTTAGTACGAAATTCTATTGTATGGTTAGAATGTGCATTTATTAGTTCTATTATGGTTTATAATTGGTACTTTGCTATTTATTTCGCTAAAGATAAAGGTATTCATATACCCTCGTTTTCTGCAGACTCACTCATTGAATGGGGTACAAATCCAGAAACGACAGAAGAAAACGCATTTATTACCATTTTTTTATGGTTTTTTGAGTTTGCTTTATGGTTCCCTGAAAAGTTAAACTGGTTATTAGTAGATATTTTACCCAAAACATCCGGAATACTTAACGGTACTTGTAATTTCTTATTTTTATATTTTGTTTGTTTATATTGTACCAAATATTTTGCAATATCATTTAAAAATTTCTTTGATGAAATATTCAACATGGTTAGCTTACAAAAATTTCCAACACACCCTATACTTTGGAGTATGTTATTGATTATAATCGGTTTATTTATATGTTCTCTAATGAAAAAAACGATAGCAGCTGACCAATTGCAAAGGTTCGCTGAATCAATGTCGGGAGGTATACTTTACATGGTGCTGAAGGGTATTTACCACTTTATACATCTTATAATAATATTGATTTTTTGTATTCCTGCAGGGGCTATTGGGTCTGGACTATATTTAATATATATGTCTTTCTTTTCACGGGTAACTTGGGGTAACTGGAAGGTTAATGATGTTCTTTTCGGTATGACATCTATAACTGATATTGATAACCATGTTCGTTCTTCTAAAGCTGGATTTGAAGAAACTGATTTATGTAACTCTGACACTTTATTTACATTCTTATACTCAGTTTTATCTATTATTTTTAACTTTTTAGATTATTTTAAAGAACATTTACTCAAAATTATTTACACCATTATGTTGGCGATTATAACTATTTCCATTTCTATCAATATGTCTTCTGTTGCTCCTAATAAATTACCTTTGAATTTCTTCGCTGCTATTACAAGTATCGCTTGTATAGTCATGGTTATCACAAGTGTTATTAGATATTATGAGTTGAATAAACCAGCAAATAATGACAGTCTTTAGATGATACAAAATCACCCTCATAATCAATGATATTTTTTATAATTACTTTGTTATACACCTTTTCTCATTTAAAACGCCCATTTCTATTTTTATTTTTAGTCGGTGTAATTCATAATATATTTTAGCGATTTAAGTGAGAAAAAGGGAGGCAAAAGAAAATCTAAATCCAGAAAATCTAAATCCAGAAAATCAAATCGCAGAAAATCTACCCGTCGTCGTCGTCGTTAATTCAAGTCGTTCATAAATTTCCTGAATATTTAGGATATTTAGGATATTTATTATTTTAGGATATTTATTATTTTAAATATAATATCACCTTTTATATTATATATATTATAACATGGAGACGGAGTTGACTCAATTATTACATGGATACGGTAATGACGAAATGATTATATTGGAGTTGACTCAATTATTACATGGATACGGTGATACCGGGATGATTGATTATACAGTTGACAGATGGATAAAATCAGGCGCGAAATGGTCTGTTTTTTACAAAAATTATCCATTCGGACAAGGGATACCACCTATGAACGTTAAGCATATATTAGAAAATCATGAAATATTAAGACAAGAAAGATTAATACAAGAAAGACAGGAAAGATTGCAAGAAGCCAGGTCTGTTGCGAGGGTTATGGAGCATATGCGAACGCATGGCGGCCCTATTGATCCTAATAATCCGGAGCTTGGTAATAAACCAAGCCGGGTTAAGAGGCAAATAGACCATAACTTGTCACAGTTTATTGCAAGAAATTATCTTTTGAATGATGGGGATGTTCCTCCACATCCACCTCCACCTCCTGCTGCTGGCGGCAAACGTAAATCTCGTCGCACCCGAAAGAGCAAGAAGTCCAGAAAAGGCAAGACACAAAAGAAGCGCAGACAATCAACCCGTCGTCGTCGTTAATTCAAGTCGTTCATAAATGTCCTGAATATTTAGGATATTTATTTTTCATTTTCTCATTTGAAATAGACGGTTTAAATGAGAAAATGATTTTAAAAAGACCAGGTTCTCTATCTTCACAAATAAACATTGTAAAACTGTCTATTTATTATAAACACATTTGTTTGTAACAAAGTAATTACGTATATATAAATATAAATATATACACTTACACCTTATATATGACAAAACATAAGAATAAAACCGCGTATAACAAAAAATACCCGTTTGTTTCAATATGTACACCCACATTCAATCGGCGGCCTTTTATAAAAACAATGTTTGAATGTTTTAATAATCAAGATTATCCCAAAAATCGTATGGAATGGATTATCGTGGATGATGGAACAGACAAAATTAAGGACTTAATTGAAACTTCCAATATTCCGCAAATTCGGTACTTTGAACTTGACAAAAAATTAACATTGGGGGCAAAACGAAACTATATGCATAAACATGTTAAGGGGTCTATTATTGTTTATATGGACGATGATGATTATTATCCACCAGAACGTGTATCTCATTCCGTTGAAATGTTACTCAAAGATGACAAAGTTATGTGTGGTGGAACCAGTGAAATTTATTTATATTTCAAAACCATGAAGAAAATGATTCAAGCTGGTCCATATGGACCAAATCATGCTACTGCGGGTACATTTGCATTTAAAACCAAATTATTAGAAGATACCAAATATAATGATACTGCTGCGTTGGCTGAAGAACGTGAATTTCTTAAAGGATATACCGTACCATTTGTTCAATTTGACCCATTAAAAACAATTTTAGTGTTTTCACATGAACACAATACGTTTGACAAACGCGAAATGTTTAAAACATCCCATCCTGATTATTTTAAGGAGTCGCCCAAAACAGTTGACATGTTTATTCGGCAAGACAGTGAATCCCCGATTAAAAAATTCTTTTTAGAAGATATTGATGAATTATTAGATAATTATAAACCTGGATTACCTAACATGAAACCCGATGTACTAACCCAGATTGAAAAAATAAAGAAGGAACGTGCGGAAGCTATTGAAAAACACCAACTACAACAACAAAATGGTCCTATTATGTTACAACAAGGTGACGGAAAGCCACCTATAGAATTAAATCATCAACAAGTTGTCCAATTTATAAAACAACTACAACAGACGAATGAACAGTTAGTAAAACAGAACGCTCAAATCCAAAACGCGTATAATCATTTACAAAATGTGGTTATAACAATGGAAAACACCATTATTGAAACAAAAAAATTAATACCACAATAGCCTTATTGTTTTTATATATTACATAATATTATGTAATATGTAATATCTATTCCAAGTCCAATTCGTCATCTTGCAATGCTAATGTATCCTTCTTTACGGTACGGTCTAAATATCTATATATACGTTTTATATCTAATTTGGATAAACCATATGGTTCAAATATTTGTTCTATCTCATTTACATGTTCCATATTTGTAAGCAAATTATCTCCATAATACAGTCGTAATTCTTGAAATAATGATATTATATCCTTTTTATCCAAATTCAAACGCTGGGTTAAGTTATAAATAAACAATATGTTATTATATTCTGTTGAATATTTTGTTAATACTTTTGTAAATCTTATCTCTGGTAACTTTTTTATGCTATTATCCGTAATCGTATCATGATATATTTTATTATTATAAAATGTTTTTATTAGCGAACTCATTTCATTAAACTGCCATATTTGTTTTTGAAAAGTAATGCGGTCTATGTAATCTGCTATACAGATATGTGTTAATATTTTGTAATACAAAGGAAACGTTATTTTCATATCTATTTTTGATAATACATCTACCAAATTCTCATGCCATAACAATGCTACGATTGTTCTATCTGTCTCATTCATAAAATGCTCATGTTCTTTAAATGTTACATTTTTCATAATTAAGGATTGGGTTATCTTCTTTGAATCTTCATCATATAATTTTGTACGAAATAATTGCATTAATCTACCATTTTTTAAAATATCGGGTTGTTTTATTACTGACTCACATACAAACCGTAATTTTCTCAAATCACCTTGTATATACATAAGAACCTCATTTATATCATTGCCTACCATATCGGTATAATCCGGAATTACACGAGTTAATATTGTATTTACTTGATTATGTGTCGGCGTTTTGATTTCAAACACATTACATACTTTCATTAATTCCTTTATTTTCTTATCTATGTAATAATTTCCTATACAAATGATTGGATGAGAACATGTATTCTCCAACCTTTGTTTTTTTGTTTTTTTCTGCCGAATTAGTTTTATTAATGCAGTTATACCACCTTTATCTCCATTATTCATTCCGTCGATTTCATCCATTACTATCGCGATTTTACGAACCTTCTTTGTAAACATATCTAATACATTTCGGTTTGATATATTATTACTCGTTATCGTATCTATTGATGATTTATTTCGAACATCACCAGCGTCATATTTTACCATATCATAATCCAACCCTTTTAGCAATCTATTAATAAATTCGGTTTTTCCACAACCTGGAGTACCATATATGTATATACCTTTCTTATAATTTATATTTTTTATACGGTCGTCAAAATGTATCAAATGTTCTCTTATTTCATGTGAAATGTCTTGCCTATTAAAAATTACATTCGTATCAATGTATTCCATTTGTATTATTATATATATGGTATACTCATTTAACTTGATTCAAACGAATAATATTATGTATCATAAAATTATTCAAACTAATTTATTAACGCGAAAAATTACTGAAATCCGCGGTTCTGGGAATATATTCACTATGGGGTTTTGATGGCAACTGTCCGTAGTAAGAATAAGGGTCAGTCGCGCCTGTATTTCCAGTTATTTGACCACCTTGACCTTGTTGACCACCTTGACCTTGTTGACCTATTACATTACTGGTTGTACCTGCACTTCGTTGACCATCGGGTACCACTTGACCTGCTGCATTTACTGTACTACCCAATACATTACCGACTGCACCGATTGCACCACTCGCTACATTACCGACTGCACCCAATACACCACTTACTGCACCACTTGTTGCATCTACTGCACCCGTCGCTACATTACCTACTGCACCTACCCCCCCTGTCACTACATCACCTACTGCACCTACGGTTCCAGTTGCCACATCACCTACTGCACCCACTGCACCAGTTGCCACATCACCAGCTGCACCCACTGCACCAGTTGCCACATCACCCACTGCACCTACTGCACCAGTTGCCACATTACCTACTGCACCGACTGCATTTTTAATTGGGGCTTTCTCTGTATCGTCATTTACTACACTTTTTCCACTTGCATCTTGCGTTCCAGCCCCTCCACAACCACCACATTTTCCACATGCACCAGAACCATAATTACATGATGGACAGGCTGGGCATACTGGTGGTACTATTTGAGTTTTTAACATATACCTATCTAATACATCACTATCTACTCCACCTCCAGTACCATTAAATATACTATCATAATAATCATATTTTGATTCTCTGGTACTATCTGTCTCTTCACTATCCGTATCCGTGTCTCCACCCGCATCTGGTTCTGCGGTATCCTCACCATTTTCGGTGAATCTTTTTACATTACGTAAACTCATTTCACCATCACTATTTTGATTCACCAATGCTATCAATGTTTTCTTTGCATTTTCAATATACAATATCATATTTTGACCACACATATCATGGAAAATACGAGGAACAAAACTTGTATTTGCTACACTATCATCATCTCCATGGGTATTATCACCAGTTAAATTTGGACTGGATAATGTTTCGGTGTTCCCACCTCTCTTGTATATCTTGATTTCTTTACCGGTGCCTTCGCCAGTACATACTAATAGACTTGCATTACTAATATCATATTTCACATACTCACTTATTTGATATACGTTACGGGTTGTATTATACATTGGTTCTTTCACCATTTTATTGTTATTTGCATCATTATCTACATAGGAACTTTCTATATTATACGTTCTTTCCGCGATTTGTTTCGCTGTTGCATCATCTGTATGACTTGCATCGGCAGGGTCTGCTACATAATGATTATATGGATATTCTGTATGAGATGTTGCATATGTAAGTGCAGCAGTAACCATATTCTTTGGTTTTCCTCCACTTGATACTGGGTCGGTTGTTGCTGCTGAGCCTGGAGATGTTTCCATAACATGAAGGTAAGTGTTTGTTTGCCATGGTAGTACTATTACATTATAACTGTTTCCAGCGTTTGTACCAATTGTATTATATATAGCAGATTTCATTGAATTTGGCATAGTTGTTTCTGGTGCAGGAGATATAATTGTATTAGCATCTTCTATGTCATATGTAGATGTAGATGTGCTACCGCGTGTAAGAATATGTAATTTTTGTATCTCATCACTATTTGTGTTTGCATTATTTGTTCCAGCTACTGCAGGTACCAGTGCTGTACCAGTTGCCGTATCTGCTGGTACTGCTACTGTACCTGGGGTTGATATGTAATTTGAGGATACATCTAATTCAACCAGACTACCATTTGTATTATCAAAATAGATAGTATCATAAATTTTATTCAATTCATTCTTATTTGAATAATTGACTATCTTCTGTGAAGAACCTCTACTTGAACTATAATTATATGCAGCCATACCTTCACTGTATGATTGATAACATCTACATATTAATACTGTACTTACTAAAAGTATTAACAAAATTAGAAAAATAGTTAATGATGAAAACTTCATTATTATAAATATACAATATGTCGCGAAAATATATATAACACTATTATGCAATAAAAAATTGATATAATTAGTTTTCAACCGTTATTTTTACTTTATACATATGAGTAAACCTAAGAAAGAAACAGTTTTACTAACACGTTTTTATAATGATGCAGTTCCATTTGAATTGTCTATAGATGAGGCGGGGCGGGGGTGTTTATTTGGAAGAGTTTATATAGCATGCGTAGTTTTACCTAAAGAACCATCACTTTTTGATGGGACTAATATTAAAGATAGTAAAAAGTTCTCTTCCAAAAAAAAATTAAATGAAACTGCTGAATATATCAAACAGAATGCTCTTGCTTGGCATGTTACATATGAAGAACCAAAACTCGTTGACGACATTAATATTTTACAGGCTGTCATGCATGGTATGCATAATTGCATTCGGGAAACAATTCAAAAATTAAATACAATGCACGGAGGTGAATCACATTCTATTGAAAATTTTATGGCGGTTATTGATGGCAATTATTTTACTCCATTTCGTTCATACAATGAAGAACAACAATGTATAGTGGAACTTCCACATGTAACTGTTGAAAAAGGGGATGGGAAATACATGGCTATTGCTGCTGCGAGTATTTTAGCAAAAACAGCAAGAGATAATTATGTTTTGGAACTATGTGAAAAATATCCGTTTTTAGATGAACAATATGGATTTTGTAAAAATATGGGTTATGGGACTAAACTTCATTTGGATGGTATTCGTGAACATGGTATTACAAGATTTCACCGACGTACATTTGGTCTTTGTAAAACTGCACCATTAAATCCACTTGATGTTTCATGCAATGAAAATCCAGATTCTATTGAGAATGAGATACCATCATCTCATCTATAATATCTTTTCCAATTACTAAATATTTTGTTGTATTATCATTCGTACTATATCCTATGAGAAATTGGTCATCCTTTTTTTGATACGCAAATCCTAATGAATATTCTACCATCTCTCTTTCAAATGTAAATAGTTGACTATATTTTATTAATTCATATGTTTCAGCGTGAATAACTACAAATATATGATAATAATGTCTACGTGCTTCATAATTCACTACATGACATAGAAACCATATATGACCACCTATGTGAACACCATGACTTGACCCACGTATTTGTTTAAATAACCGAGGTGTTTGTATTTCATGAATCACATGTATTTCATCATTTTCTTTTCTACAAATTGTTAAAGGATTCCAATTATACACAAATCTATGTTCATCGTTACTGGTATCAAACATTGTCCAATTCTTCTCGGTTAATGCTCTCTTTGAATATCTCAGTATTTTGGATTCAATCACCTTATTATTAATACTATCATAAATACCATGTTCTACGCTTTGTATCATGTCCGGGGTTACCCGATTTGCAGTATACTCAACAATATTATTATTAACAAATATTTTCACATCTTCCATTCCAATATACATATTATCATGTTCTTTATTATAATCCATTATATACTCAGTTGCTTTATACCATCCATTTTCTTTCATTTTCAATATAGCAAAAATATTTATGGTTATTATATTTTCCTGGTTTATATATTTGCCTTGTTCATTTATTGTATAGTTTACATACCGTTTACATACATATATTTCGGTCGGGTCTTTCATATAAATAGAGGGTGTACTTGAATGCATATCTTGGTGGTGTTTCATTAATTCATTTCCTATATTATTTAATTCAGCCAACAAACCTCTATTTATCTCATTCAAATCATCATAAGATATATCATGTTTCGTCAGCGTTGGACAATAATGTTTATAATTCAACATTATATTATTATAAATGGCTGTATTCACATTTCGCTTATTTAGTAAACTCATGCACATATTTATCATTGCATGTTTATTCATATTAGTATAATATCCAAGAATGAATATTTCATAGTCTAATTTATGTTCATATATATCATTTTCCAAAAATAGATGATTTAGTGGAGGATTATTCAACCGTACTTTATCAGCAACCTCGTAAAATATTAATGCTAATGCATAATGATTGGTGCGACGATAATAATTCACTATCTTATATAAATTTTCTATACGTGTTGGCATTATTTGATACGCCTCTAACCAATAAAATATTGCTTGTTCCGGCTGATTTAACTTCATATAACAATTCCCGATTGAATAATAAGAATGCCAGGTCTCTTGTAACCACCCACCAACTTGAATACGTTTTGTATATATTTCAATTGCTTTTTCAGTTTCATTGGAATCACGATAACTATTCGCCAAATAGAATAAATATCGCGGGTTATTTGGGTTCATTTCCAATCCCTTTATCAATAATTCTATGTCCCTTTTGAATTTGTTTTCTTTGCTCCCTCCATCACCTACATCTGTTATAAATAATACATCTTTTGATATATTTTCTATTACTGCAGTATCCGGTAACTCTATATATTCGTGCGTGACACCCCAGTAATGATAACTTGGGTCATTTCTAATAATTCGTATATTTTCATTGAAAAAATCTGGGCATCCTTGTACTACATAATAAGCATCATTTATTAACATCCGTTTAAATTGCTCTATATTCGTTGTCTTTATTTCTAATTTCATATCTGCATCCATTAATAATATATAATCTGCATTTTGCATATTAGTACAACCCATTAATGCATAGGACCGGTTATATCCAAAATCACGAAACGACTCTTCTATTATTTTTCCTGGAATATTTTTTGATTCACAATATTCTTGAATTAATGTAATTGTGTTATCGGTACTACCCGTATCACATATACAATAGCTATCTATTAATGGTGTTACTGACTCTAATAAACGTATGATTATCGCACTCTCGTTTTTCACTATCATATTCAAACAGATTTTAGGAACATCCATGATTATACTATAGTTTGATTAATATTTATATATATTTTGTATCAACTTTTTTTCACATGATATATTAATTATTATGTCTTTCACAAGATTCCACGATGACCCAAGTAGAATTAAAAAACAAATTGATGAAAGCAGTTTTACTGGAAGATATATGTTAAATACACCAGGCCCTGGTATGGACTTACCGTTCAATGAAGACCCCCATATTCGTTTACAAAAATGGGGTGCTAATTTACAAACAAACACTGTTAATTTAGAGAGTGATTTGCGCGGTCTTAGTCGCAAACAAAATCGTGATAATATTACATTAAATCAACATTCCAAATCTCAACCATCCTCTTCCAAACCGAATTATCGTACAGAACAACCATTTGTGGAAGAAACTCGCGCAAGTCATCCCGCCTGGATGTATAAAGATTTAGAACAAACACGATGGGAAGAACCATTATTAAATCCATTGAATGGTTTAGATAAACATTTTGATGAGAATATACAAACACGTATTATTGAAAAAGATAATTTTACACCCAAAATTCCCATGGTTGGACAACAACATTACTATTTAACTGGACATTCTTTGTGCATTGGAGGAAAAGAACAAGAATGCCCAGGTACATTATATAAATAAGATCATTGTTTGTTTTTAATAAATATTATATAAGATTAATATAATTATATAATATATTATAATGGAATTAGCTATACCTGGTGTTGCTCTTGGATTAATGTATATAATGAATGGACAATCAAATCGCGGCAATGACGATGAAGAACCATTTACTTCTCGCAATGAGTTACCTAATACTAATATTCCTAACAGAAATTTTCCCGAAGAATACCCGATTAGAACGCAAACACTTGACCAAACCTCTGCACTTTCTACAGTAAATCAACTTGATAATGGTGGAAGTGTTTATACCGATAAGTATTTTGATGCTAATATGGCATCTAAGAAATCAACAAATGACAATGAAACTGCCTCTTATTATTCTTTAACTGGGGAAAAAGTGGCGGGTTCTCATTTTGAACACAATAATATGGTTCCTTTTTTTGGTGCAAAAATGACTACCTCTGATGCAAATGATAAATCGTATGAAGGTATTTTAGATAGTTATTCTGGGGCTGGTTCTCAAACGATTTCCAAAAAAGAACAAGCACCTATGTTTTCACCTAACGAAAACCAAGACTGGGCACATGGAGCTCCCAATATGAATGATTTTTATCAATCTCGGGTTAATAACAGTATGCGTATGGCAAATACAAAGCCATTTGAAGAAGAACGGGTTGCCCCTGGATTAGGTTTAGGTTATACCAATGAAGGCGCGCATGGGTTTAACTCTGGAATGATGATGCGTGAAACATGGCAACCTAAAGACGTTGACAATTTACGTGTTGATACGAAACCAAAATCATCGGGACACGTATTACTTGGTCACGAAGGCCCTGCATACAGTAATATCCAACAAATTGGTACTGCCGAACAAATGGGTGTTATGGAAAAAAATAGACCAGAAACCGCGTTTGAAATGGGACAAGACCGATTATTTACTACTACCGGTGCATCTAAGGGAGAAACATTACATGCTATTCCTATTGACCGATATGTATCGCGTCCAGAAACTACCACATCTTATTCTGGTGCAGCTGGATCACAAAATCCTGCTACCTACGCACCTGGTGAATATATGCCTTCTCATAATATTGAGTTAGGAGCTCTACCCATCGCTGGAGCGAATGCAAATGGTCGCAATCCTGCGACTGAGTCTGATTATGGTATTAAATCAAAAAAGGCATATCCCAACAATCGTACGTCTAACAACCAAGACAGTTACTTTGGCGCTATCAGTGGTAGTCTTGGTGCAGCAGTTGCCCCATTATTAGATGTTTTACGTCCATCACGCAAAGAAAATGTTGTTGGTAATCTTCGCCCATATCAAAACCCTGGAACACGTGTACCTAACTCATATATTTTTAATCCCGCTGACCGCACAAGTACTACTATTCGCGAAACTACCGAGAATTCTAAAAATCATTTGAATGTTAATGCAAATCAATCTGGAGGTGCATATAAAGTTACTCAACAACAAGCTTATGATACCAAAAGACAAGATACTACCGTACAATATACTGGTAATGCTGGTGCTGGAGATGGTACAAGACAAATGACCTCCTATGAAGCTGGTTATAATCAACGCAATAATGATATTAAATCCAGCACCATTGATGGCTACATGGTTAAAGGTAATATGAACATTATGAATGGTAACATTAATATGCGCGAAAAACACCGAGATGAATCCTTAAAAAATACACGTTCCATATCTGGGAATATGCCATATAGATCTCCCGATGTTTCTAATATGGGTCGTCTTGCTGGTACCGATAACACATTGAAATCTACTATTAATATGGAAAGAAACACACCTGACATTATGTCCACATTGAAACAGAACCCATATGTGGTTGATTATAAGACAGCATTATAATTTGTTTGCAAATAATATAAAAATAAATATACAAAATAAACAAATATGAAACAAAATACCGAAAAATTTGTGAAAATATATTTTTCTATTATTGGTGGGTCAGGCGTTACACATAGTACTTATAATATGGTTAATGCTCCATATAAATACAAACAGGATTATATAGACAGATATACAAATCATAAATATGCATCAAATGTAAAACAAACAGAATGTAAGAGGTTTGTTGAAAACCCAACTAATTTCGGTATTTCTGTGTACGTTATGAAAGAATTATTGTTTGGAGTATGCAAAGGTATATATATGGGAATATTCTTTCCAATTACTATTCCTTGTTCAATATATTGTATGACGATCAAGACTGACCCGACAGAATTTGACAAAGTTAAACCATCTTAAGTAAAATACCAATAAAAAATTGTTATTTTATTACAATTATTGATTTTGATTTTTATTGTTTATTTCACGTTTTTAATCGCTGACAAATAATTTACACAAGTTGATTGCCTCCATATTATGTTCTGGGGGTTTAAATAGCTTACTTATCATATCATTGTCGCGAAAACGAATTGTGTAATCCTGTTGGATATTATTCCTACCAACACGTCCCATGGATTGGAGCGTTTTCTGCTGCGTCATGTTGCTCAAATCCTTTGCAATGAATCCATGACAAAACTGATAATTCGTTCCATATATATAATCAGTTGATGCGATAATCATAAATAGTCGCTGTTCATCTGCTAACTGTTTCATAATTTCCATGTATCGCTTATCGGGGAGTTGTTTAAATACACCTATACCTAATAACAATAGATATTTTATGTGTATCTCTACATCCAGCAACATGATTTCTTTACTCATCTGTTCACCAATATTTGCTACAAATGCATTATCATGCACAGACCCGTCTGGAGTCCACCTGCCTTGATGGGGACATGTATTTGGAACATATACGGATTCCAATGACACTATTTGTACTTGTTTGCGTAAACGGTTTATTTCAGCATCTAAAGCACGAGTTTCTTTCGTCATTTTGGTATTTTCCCAACTTGTACTTGATTTTTCAGTTTGATTCTCTATTTCGTTCTCCAACTTATCTATCTTTTCCGTTAATTTATTATTTGTATCTATTTTTGGCTGGATTTCATCAAAACTTTGCTTAGGAATATTTGTAAGGGCAATATAATATTTTCCAATCTTATCCACATCTTCTGTTAAGAAGATGGTTGGTCCATCGGTTAATGTATACGCATCTTGTGTTGTAATTGATACGCCCACAGGAGCCATATTTGATTGAGGACGACTTGCTGTACTTGCCGTTTGTGTTAATACATTCCCTCCACTGTAAGCGTTTGTACGCGGTTCATTAAATCTCGGTTTACGATTTTGTTTCATATAATTATAAATAGTCGCCCATTCTGTCGGGTCTACGTGTAGTAATACTTCTAAGTAATACTCTTTTAGACTATTCATTGTAATATTTGTTATATCTACACCGAAATAAGAATCTATAGTATATCGTTCATCTATATATTCCTTTTCATTTACGTATTTTATAAACGAAATTATCTCACGTAAATCAAAATAACGCAAGATTGTTGGATTTTGCTTACAATGATTTACAGTTACTAATACTTCACTATAATCATCGTACAAATAATGAGGCAATGCACAACACATATTTATGTCTAATATTGGAATTGACTTTTTACAATCATAACTTGTTATTGTTATGATTTCTGCCTCGTCAAATTTTGAACGAAAATCATCATATATTGGTCGCATTTCATCTTGGGATGGTAATGTTGCACACGATAACACCATTGTTGGAACCAAATTATTCTTCCAATTGTTATGAATCACCTCGTGTAAATCGTGATTTTCATAATCTAATGTTATTGTTGGCTCGTCCCAGTATGTTATGATATTGTTCACATCATTAAATGCTATCATATAGTGCATCGCGGTAATATAGGATTGAACATCACATATCATTATTTCTACATTGTCACCCACACTATTATCTACCTTGCCAATACCACCAGACCGTCTATTTACAGTATAATCTATTGCTGAAAAATAGTGCAACCGGATATCCGCCGCGGTTTCACAACCAAATGCAAATGCGACCTTCTTCTGCATGGTTATTGCAGACTTTGCCAATGCTAATCCAATATGACGAGCTACACAAACAAATATAATTCGGTTAGATGACGCTAAGCCAATTGGTGATAGAGTTTTTCCGGTTCCAGTTGGAGCGGTATACAATATCAACATGGGTGTCTTTTGTTCGCGATTTGCATTTTGCTTACATACCGTAAACAAATCACGCTGATGCTTAAATAACGTACGGTCTTCGTATTTTAGTAAATATTTATTTTGTTCAATAAACTCATATGCATTTGTGATTATATTGCTTAGCTGCGTTAATGAATTTACATATTCTATTGCATAGTTGATTAAATCCAACACATATCTGTTTATATTTGTAATTTGTGCCTTTCTTAGTTGGATTATTGTATATAAATAAAACGCATAATTTCTTTTCTTTTTCTGTAATTGTTTTACCAATCCTGTATATAAATCTATTAGTAAAAACTCAAATATGCCTGACTTATTTAATTCTATATTTTTCTCCAAATTATTTAATCGAATCGTCTCACTATTTTTTAGTTTCTTTAACTTACCTGAGTTTAATTTACACTCGTACTCACCCAATGGAGTTCCATCCGTATACTTACCCAGAGATGTTGTCATTGATGCTTCAAAATACTTCTTATATAAGAAATAATCCATCTCTATACTGGGCTCAAAATGAATATAATTATTTAATGACTGTGTTTCATTAAAACGAATATTTACATCGGCATATCCGTCTACAATTAGTTTTAATATTTTTTTTTCGTCATCGTCTACCGACTTCTCGATAGATTCCCACTCCGTCTTGCTTAATTTATTCTGCTTTAAATCCATTGTATTTACGTCTGTTTGTATCTATTGATACTATACCAGAATATCAATTTTTTAAGTTCCATTTAAAAAGGGTATAGACAATATCATCTTATTTCTTATAATATGTATAGATCTAACAATTTACATACACAAAATGAATTATTAATGTCCACTCTCCTTGATTTTTATAAAGATTCTCATAATATCCATATTATGATGAATATTATAAATGGAGATACCAAAATGTCTTTGAGAATTGTTGATTGGTTTGTTACCAATTATGCTAAAAAACACTTCACTGTATACGAATTACCGTCGATTTCTAATACAGGCAATGACTCGCGATTTAAAGTATATAATGAATATAAACTTAAATTAAAAGCATATTCTAAAAAACGATTTGACCCTTTTTGTAGATGGGACCGTATTACGATTCCATACAATACGAACCAATCCATGGAAACCACGATTGGACAATTAAACTTTTTTAAATGGGCTATTGAAAATAACATCATTACTTATATTCAAAGTCATTTTCAGGAAGTTGAACAGGATATGAATAATTGTAATAGCACAGCTAAACGCCGAACTATATCTGAACCACCAAATGACAATGCAAAAACACGTAAAAAAAGAGAGGAATTATCTGTTTCTGCATGTAAATGTATTAAAAAGGAAACTGTTAAAATTATTGTTAAATTTGATTAATTATTATCGTATTTGCTGCATAACCGATTCTACATATTCAATGAATGATACGGGGTTATTACTGTCGCATTTATTTACTGCATTCTTACGCGTATTTATGTAATTGTTTATCTTTAACAACCATTGTACACCTTTATCATTTGCATCTTGCATATTATATTTTGTATCATAATTTGCATCTATATCCAATATATCTATCTTCATCCTTACCGAATCTAACCATTCGTCGTAATACTTTTTACACTTTTCTAAATAGTCTAACGATATATTTGATTCGCCATCACGGGAACGCTTCTTTATACGATTATAACATACATCCGCATCTGCATCAATATACACTATTCCGTCCACACAGTACTCTTTTACATATTCGTTATAAAACCTTAAATATATTTGATAATGAATATCCTCTATTAACCCATCATCGTATAACATTTTTGCGAATATATTACGGTCTGCATCCAATGAACGCTCACATATTATTACTTTACATTCTGGATTATTACTAATCGTATCGCGAAGTAAACTTAAACGGGTTACGTAAGCCATCACTTGAAATGAAAATGCATACTTCGCCGAATCTTTATAAAATTTTTCTAATATGTTTTCACCACTACTTGTTTCTTTTATACTTTCCCAGATATCTACTGGCTCCTTTAACAAGATTACTTCGTTATTGCCATCCAACTGTTTACTCAGTGTATCAATTATCGTTGATTTACCTGCTCCGATATTACCCTCTATGGCAATAATCAATGGGCGACTTCTAATGGATGACATTTTGTATATTGTAGTTGTACAAATTAATTGTATGATATTTATATATTATTTATTAATATGTAAATCAATTTTTTGGTATCCGTTGTTATCGTGTCAAGAAATACCCACCAAACGTACGAGGAGGTTTGTATTTCAATATATCTAACTGTCTTGTTGTTGTTGGAAACTCATCCTTACCATATATGTCTTGTAAACATAACCATTCAAACATACCACCTACATATAAATACACCGCCTGAAACCCTAAATTCATTAATTGCTCGTATTTTACAGTAATTGTATTATCTGTATTGTTCTTTCCGTATATAATTATCTTATGGTTCAAACCATAATTCGTAAGTAGATTATTCAATATTCGTTCTTCGTCTACATGCGATATTGTATTTCCTATCAAACACGATTGGTCTGTTATTGGTAATGTATTTATTATTACAAACTCTTCCTTATTGTGCATTGCAAATTGTATATCTTCGAATGATAACTTTTTATATACTCTTGTAAAAAATTGTGAGAACATAGCTATTCTAATACTATTTTATTTTTTATATTTGTTATTTACCAAAACAACTATCTTTTTCCAAAACGTATAAAAAAATTCAAATGTGTATACATGATTTATCCAACTTTACATTCGATAACACATCCTTGTAGATTTTCTTTTGCAGTACTTCACTATCTACACTATTACCGAGTGAATTTTGTAATGCCTTGTTTTGATACATGTTTTCTGGCGTGTCCATTACCGATGCTTGAGGGGTTTCTCGGGCATATTTCTTTACCAACCCATAATGTTTGTTTTCTATATCTGTTATCACACCACTCATCAATTTATCCTCTTTTGCACTGCTTTTATTCCAATCAGTATTGTCTTTTATGTATATTATATCACGTTTCAAATCCGTGCAATGCAACGGTCGGTTTGTGATTTCCAACGCACCCAGTGCTTTTATCAGAATATTACTGACACTATCCACATATCCTTTCTCCGTTACTGCTTTCAAATGACTCATGTTCAACTCTATTGATTTGATAAAGTCTTGAATACTCATTGCATTCTTACATTCATTATTGAGGTACAACTGCACATTGAACGTGTTATTACAATTCGTGTTGGTCGTATCACCGATTCTTGGAATGATTTCTGCTATTTGTTTATCTCTTTCTGCCATTTGTTTTGTAAGTTCTCCATTTTGTTTTGTAATTTCTGCCATTTGTTTTATAATGGTCATCATGAATTTGTTTTCCCGTGGCTCTTCTTCTTCTTGGACAAAAGTATTTTCAATCGGTTCTTCGGTGGTATATGTACATTTTTTCTTATGTCGCGATAACCCAGATGCAAAGTTGTATTCCTTACCACAATCACACTCAAATGTTTTGGAACTTTTTGGAACCAATTCATTACCATTTGTTATCATTTGATGTTTTGCAGTCAATAAATGTCTATTATATTGACTTAATCTACTCGTGGTATAGTTGCAGTTTTCACATGAAAATGTCTGGAACGTTTTGGAACTTTTTGAACTTATCATTATTATCTATACAATGATAACAGATAAAGTTCCTAAATCCTTTTTATAAAAAGGATAAAAATGTTTCAGTAACAAATCATTTCATGGAAATTCGGGATTCGCTGCATTATGCTGTAAAGTGGTTTTTTGTGTTTTTCTGAAATAAAAGTAGTTGTACTTTTGAAAATTGGACAAAGAAATGTATGTCCAAAAGTAGGAAAGTAAGAATAGTTTTTATTCTTTGTTTTTCTGACAACTATATAAATTGAAAAGAGGGTATAAAGAATTATGTAATTGATTTACAGGATTGTAGGACGTATCAACCAACTATCTTTTTTACAAAACGAATAAA
>Ga0209192_10001440_pt1 | contig 18940 bp, 16 predicted proteins | sample ArcticOcean_MG_C_11_FD_187433 | JGI IMG/M metagenome (GOLD analysis project Ga0209192, IMG submission 187433) | Marine microbial communities from western Arctic Ocean - ArcticOcean_MG_CB2_154 (SPAdes) (version 2) | ecosystem: Environmental > Aquatic > Marine > Oceanic | place: Arctic Ocean... | reverse complement strand
GTTTATATCAAAATCAATTTATTGATACAACAAACCTTTCTAGCTTTTACAAAGTTGTTGATGAAGTAGGCGTTTATTCTATATTTCAGTTTAAAGATAATTTATGTTCTGGGAACTTTAATGGTGAAGGAAAGATTAATAAACTTCCTTCTTTTTCAAGTTCTATATCAGGAAATAAAGAAATTTGTTTTGGAGAGGATGCTATATTAGAAGTTAATGTCGATGGAAGAACACCTCCTTACGACATCACTATAACAAATCAATTTTACAATGTTGTTATCGAAGATGTGTCTATGAATCCTTTTCGATTATCAATTAAAGACACAGCATTATATAAAGCCTATATTGAAGATGAAAATGGTTGCAAGTCAGACATAAACCATGGTTCTGCAAATGTAACTTATAAAGCTCTTAATGAGCCAAACATAATTCCTCCGATTCAAACGGCTTTTTGTCAAGTTGACTCAGCAATTGAGCTATTTTCTGATTTAGAAGGTGGTACCTGGAGTGGAAAAGGAATTACTACAGATGGATTGTTTGTTCCGGCAAATGCTATTAAAGGAGAAGGGTATATTTATTATACTTATCCTGAAAATTGTAATGAAGGTGATTCCGTTTTGTTTACTGTTGGCTGTGATTACAACATATTTTTTCCTGATGTATTTACTCCAAATGGAGATGGTATTAATGATGCTTTCAGGCCTCAAAGTAATAATGTTTTAGAATTTAGTTTAGATATTTTTGATAGATGGGGTTCTCTTATATATTCTACTAATGACATTACACTTTTGTGGGATGGAACGTTCAAAGGAAGGCTAGTTCCTCTAGGAGATTATACTTACATGGCCAATTTTTACGCTAAGAATGCTAAGTTTTATAATAAAATAGGTACAGTTAGTGTGATTTATTAAAAAAAGTATTATATTTTTGTTGTATAACCTTATGAGTGTGCCTTAATAGCAGATTCATTGTACTATAAAAATAATGAATAGATTCTTAACCTTTTTTATTCTGTTTAATGTTATTTGTTTTAATCAAGCAAATGCTCAATTAACAGTTGATAATAACACTCCAAACGATAATCCAATTCTTTTAATTGATGATATTTTATTAGGTGGTGGTGTAGTTGCTTCCAATCATTCTTATATGGGAGATTCTATTCAGATAGGGTATTTTGACGGTTCTAACTCTAATTTAGGTTTATCTAGCGGTATTGTAATGTCTACTGGTGATATTAGTATTTTAGATCCTGACTTCGCTGGTTTTGGAGACTTTGTAGATGTTGTGCCTGATGTTACTGATCCAGATTTATTAAATGTAGCTAATTCTGTGCCTGCATTGATAGGTCAGACTTTTACTGTTAATAGCATAAACGATGTGGCTGTTTTAGAATTTGATTTTATTCCAACTAGTGAGCAGTTGTCATTTAAGTATGTTTTTGGCTCTCAAGAATATTTTGCTTTCGAAAACTCTGCCTATAATGATGTTTTCGGATTTTTCTTATCTGGGCCTGGAATTACTGGTCCATATTCTAGTCCCGCAGGTTTTCCTGACGGATCTGTTAATATTGCTGTAATACCTGGCTCAAACCCTGAGTTGCCTGTTACAATTTCATCTGTAAATGCTACAGTAAACCCTGGTTTCTTTGTTAATAACCAAGGATTAGAAACTGTTGCTGATGCAGACGGTTTTACAACTGTTATAACTGCTGAAGCTACTGTTCAGTGTGGTGAGTTATACCACATTCGTTTAGCAATTGCTGATGGGTCTGATGGTGGTTTGTCTTCTTATGTTTTTTTAGAAGAAAATAGTTTTACTTCACCAGAATTAAATATTGTTAATAATGCTGGTCAAGATAGTTCTTACATTGAGGTAGGATGTGGAGAAGAAGTTACGTTTACTGCTGAGCCAAGTGAACCCGGAAATTATACTTATTCATGGAATAATGGTGCTACTACTCAATCTATTACTGTTGGAACAGGAGATTACATTGTTGAGGTAACTAGTGATGCAAATTGCGCTATATTATCTGATACTTTTCATGTTGAGGTTATTAACACCGTTTCATTAGAAATTGGAGATGATTTATCAGTATGCTTAGGAGATGAGGTTGATTTAAGTATACAATCAGTTGGTGGAAATGCTCCGTTTACTTATTCCTGGAGTACGGGTGAGTCTTCGGCTTCGATTTCTGTACCTGCAGGTACATATACTTTAGACATTACAGATGATAACAATTGTTCTGCTCAAGATCAGATTACAGTTGTTGGTGTTGATAGGCCAACAGCAACACTTTCTGGTGGTGGTACTATTTGTGCAGGCTCTAACTCAGGAGTTCCATTAGACTTTGTCTTTACTGGTTCGCCTCCGTTTAGTTTCATGTATCAGAGCGAAAACCAACAATTTTTTCAAGAGAGTCAGTATTTTAATATGGTCGATATTTCTATTTTTAATGGCTCTTACGATATGATGGAGGTTTCCGATGCTAATTGCATTGGAACAGTTGAGGGCCAGGCTATTATTGATACAAACTCTTTGCCATCTTCAAAAATATTAGGTGGTGATATTTTATGCTTAGGAGACAGTAGCTTAATTGAAATAGAAATAGATGCAAACATTCCTTATAGCTTAGCATTGAATAATGGAGATTATAATGTTGTTTATGATAATTTAGAGTCTAATATCTTTACTATGTACGCAACGGATGCAGCATTATATAGCGTTCAGTATGTTGAAGATATTAATGGTTGTAGGTCTGAGCGTAATTTAGGAGAAGCATTAGTTGCTTTCAAACCTTACAAAGACCCACAAATACTAACTTATATTGATACTATAGTTTGTCCTATTCATCCATCGTTCCAGATTGAGTCTTTAAATGAAGGTGGTCTTTGGTATGGTAACGGCTTAGATAACACTGGAATGTTTAATCCAATCTATGCAGGTGTTGGTAAACATTGGTTAACTTATTCATATCCAAACAACTGTAATGAAATGGATTCCCTTTTGTTAGAAGTTGGTTGTGATTTACAAATCTTTGCTCCTAACTCATTCTCACCTAATGCAGATGATGAAAACGAGTTGTTTGTAATTCAGGGAAACAATATTATTGATTTTGAAATCTCCTTATTTAATCGTTGGGGAAAACAAATGTTTTACTCTAACGATATTACCAATTCGTGGGATGGATCTTTTAATGGATCTATCGTTCCTGTAGGAACTTATTCTTATGTTTTGAAAGCATTTGGAAGAGATGGTCAATTAGTTACAAAGTCAGGTAATGTAATTGTCATCAAATAATATTCTGTTAAAAAGTTTCTTTGTTTATTACATTTTGTTTGAATTGCTTTTTAAATCTTTGTTGAAGTGATTTTTGTCGATGTAATATTACCATTCCCCCTTTCTGACACCTATACTTTTGAGGTGCCGGACTCCTTTCAAACTATTGAACCAGGCTATAGAGTAGTCGTCCAATTTGGTAAGAAAAAAATATATACAGCAATAGTATACAAAGTACACAATGTTCAGCCTGAGGGTTACATTGTTAAACCAATAATTGATGTTGTAGACTTTAGACCTATAATAAACAACACTCAATTAAAACTCTGGAAATGGATAGCGGATTACTATTGTTGTTCTTTAGGAGAAGTAATGAATGTTGCGTTACCATCTTTTCTAAAGCTTTCTAGTGAAACTATATTTGTTTCTACTCATTCTGATTTTTCTCAAGATGAATTAAGTGACCAAGAATATTTGGTTTTTGAAGCACTCCAATTATCAGAAAAGCTTAATTTAAAAGAAATTGAATCTATACTTGAAACTAAAAATATTTTTCCAGTTTTAAACGAATTGTTAAACCGTCAAGTAATAGAAGTGCATGAAGAGTTAAATGAAAAATTCAAACCTAAATCTGTTCGATTTGTAGAACTGTTGTCTCATGAGATTGATTATTCTTCTTTGAAAAATGCAAAAAAACAGATTGAAGTTCTACATTATCTTTCTAAAATATACGTTGCTGATCCTCAAGAAAAGGTACTTTTAAAAACATTAATGTCTGAAACGGCTTGTTCTTATACTTCTTTAAAATCTTTAGAGTCTAAGAAGTTGATTAACGTTTTTGATCAGGAGATTAACAGAATTGAAGAATTTAATCTTGAAAATAAAAGTACTTTAAATTTAAGTGATAAGCAGACTTTAGCTTACGATCAAATTAATGAAGGGTTTGTAGACAAAGATGTTGTTTTACTTCATGGAGTAACTGCTAGTGGTAAAACTGAAATTTACATTAAGTTAATTCAAGAAGCTCTTTCTAGAAACAAACAGGTTTTATATTTATTACCTGAGATTGCTCTTACTGCTCAGATCATAAACCGTCTTCGTTTGTACTTTGGAGACAGTGTAGGGGTATATCATTCTAAATACAATAATCACGAAAGGTTAGAGGTTTGGAGTGATCTAAGCCAGGGTAAAAGGTTTTCTGTGATAATCGGGACAAGGTCATCTTTGTTTTTACCTTTTCAAAACTTAGGCTTAATTATTGTTGATGAAGAGCATGAAAATTCTTTCAAGCAATACAATCCTAACCCAAGATACCATGCAAGAGATTGTTCGGTTGTTCTGGCTAAATTAAGTGGTGCTAAGGTTCTGTTTGGATCAGCAACCCCTTCAATAGAATCTTATTATAATGCAAAGAATAATAAGTATTCTTTAGTAGAGCTTCATACTCGATTTAATAATGTGAAATTGCCAGAGGTTGAAATAATTGATTTGAAATATTTGAGGCACCGAAAATTATTGAAATCAAATTTTTCCGATCAATTATTAGATGAAATACGTAAAGCTTTAGATAAAAAAGAACAGATTATAATTTTTCAAAATAGGAGAGGTTTCGCTCCGGTTAGTATTTGCAAAGATTGTGGCTGGACGGCTCAATGTAATAGTTGCGATGTAAGTTTAACTTATCACAAACATTCCAATCTTTTAAAATGCCATTATTGTGGATATTCTCATGCACAAGTTTCTAATTGTCAAACTTGTGGCGGTACAGAGATTAGCGTAAAAGGTATGGGTACAGAAAAAATAGAGGAGGAGTTAAGTGCTCTTATGCCCGATGCCAGAATTAAGCGAATGGATTTAGATACTACATCTAAAAAAAATAGCCATCAAGATATAATTACAAATTTTGAAAACCATAATATAGATATCTTAATAGGTACCCAAATGGTTACTAAAGGACTTGATTTTGATAACGTTAGTATTGTTGGGGTTATTAACGCTGATAACATGTTAAATTTCCCAGATTTTCGTTCTCATGAAAGGTCATTTGATTTAATGGTTCAAGTTTCGGGAAGAGCTGGTAGAAAAGATAAACAGGGTAAGGTAATTGTTCAAACCTATTCGGCCGATCATGAAATTATAGATGCAGTTAAAAATTCTGATTTTTTGAAAATGTATAATTCTCAGCTTGCTGAAAGAAAGCTTTTTGATTACCCCCCATTTTTTAAGCTTATTCAAATTACTGTATCACACCGAAATAATGACATAACAAATCAGGCCGCAAGAGACCTTGCTATTGCGTTGAAAAAATCTTTTGGGTCCAATGTGTTAGGTCCCGAATATCCGCTTGTTTCTAGAGTTAAAAACAAATATTTAAAGAATATCTTACTTAAGATTGATGGTAATTCTTCTAACTCTAAAGTTAAATTACATCTTTTGAATTTGGTTTCTTGGCTAAATCAGCAGTCAAGTTACAAGTCTGTTAGAGTTATTATTGATGTTGATCCTATTTAAGAGCTCAGACAAGCTTTCCAAATAGAATCCTTTGGTGGTGGAGGAGCAATAATTTCAATTTTTTCTTTTTTTATTGGATGAATGAATTCAATTTTTCTAGCGTGTAGATGAATGCTGGCATCGGAGTTCGTTCTTTTAGATCCATATTTTATGTCACCTTTTATTGGACTTCCAATTGAAGATAACTGCACTCTAATTTGGTGATGTCTCCCGGTTTTAGGTTTTACTTCTAGCAAATAAAAGGAATCAAGGGATTTAATTAGTTTGTAATCAAGTTCTGATAGCAATGCTCCATTTTCCTCTCTATTAAAAGCGAAAGATTTATTCTTTTGTTGATTTTTTTTAAGATAATGGACAAGTCGACTGTTTTCTTCAGCTGGCTTGTTTTTAACTACTGCCCAGTATGTTTTCTTAACGGCTCTTTCTTGAAAAAGCTTATTTAATCGGCTTAGAGCCTTGCTTGTTTTTGCAAATAAAATAACTCCGCTTACTGGCCTATCAATTCTATGAACAACCCCTAGATAAACTTCTCCGGGTTTGTCGTATTTTTTTTTAATATAATCTTTTACGAACTCGCCAAGTGGTTTGTCTCCAGTTTTATCTCCTTGAATAATGTCAGAAGGTCTTTTGTTAACTGCAATTATATGATTATCCTCGTATAGGACATTTACCATCAGTATTGTTCTTTTTCATTAGGGAAGTCAACTGTTTTTACATCAGTAACATAATTTTCTACTGCAGACTTTATATCTTCAAATAGATTTAAATATCGACGTAAAAATCTTGGGCTAAATTCATGGGTCATTCCAATCATGTCATGCAGTACCAATACTTGGCCATCTACATCTTTTCCAGCTCCAATTCCAATTACAGGTATGCTTACTGTTTCAGCAACTTTTTTAGCTAGAACAGATGGTATTTTTTCTAAAACAATTGCAAAACATCCTGTTTTTTCTAGAAGTAAAGCGTCTTCGATTAGTTTGTCAGCTTCTTCATCTTGTTTGGCTCTAACGGTGTAGGTGCCAAATTTATATATGGACTGAGGAGTTAATCCTAAATGTCCCATTACAGGTATGCCTGCAGTTAGTATTCTTTCAACTGATTCTATTATTTCTTTACCTCCCTCTAGCTTAACAGAATGAGCACCTGACTCTTTCATAATTCTAATAGCAGAGCTTAAAGCTTCTTTAGAATTACCTTGGTAAGAGCCAAATGGCATATCTGCCACAATTAAAGCTCTATCTACGGCTCTTACTACAGAAGATGCGTGGTAAATCATTTGATCTAAGGTAATAGGAAGTGTTGTCTCGTGACCTGCCATAACGTTTGATGCAGAGTCGCCAACTAATATTACATCTACTCCTCCTTTGTCAACAATTTTGGCTAAGGTATAGTCGTATGCTGTAAGCATTGATATTTTTTCACCATTCATTTTCATTTCTTTTAATGAATGCGTAGTGATTTTTTTATAAGATTTCTTGTGTATAGACATTTTTAAAATTTAACAATAAATGCATTATTAAAACCTAATTCATTAACTTTCAATAGATAAGTTCTTGCAGAACTATAGTTTTCAAATCTTCCGCTTAAATAAATGAACTGGTTGTTTTCAGTATTAATCTTTGTTATTAATTCTAAGTTTTCAATATTAATTTCTTCATCAAATATACCTAGCTGAATTTTATAAACTGCATTTGTTTTGTTTGAGGCTTCGGTATTTATTTCTGATTGAAAATTTAGAATTTCTTCTTGGAACTTTTTGCTTTTTTCTAGCTCGTATCGGTAAGATTCAGCAAATTGAGCTGCTATTTGTTTTTGTTCGTCTAACTGAGAGTTTAATTTCTGATTTTCAAGATTCAACTTTTCCATGCTAGCTATATCATCCTGATTATTTATAGTTAGTTTGTTATGCTTTTTTATAAGTTCTTTTAACTCTTCATCTTTCATAACTAGAATTGAGTAGTCTTTGAATAGAGAAGAAATTGAGTCATTAAGAGTTTTGTTTTTAGAATTTAAGAAATCAATTGTTTCTTGATTTCTTAAATTTTTACTTTTGATATTTTTAATTTGAATATTTAAATTTTGAGACTTTACTTCTTGATTAGCTACTCTTTTTTCGCTTTCTAACAACTTACTGCTTAATTGAGAATTCTTTTTAGTTAACGCATTTTTTTTAGAATTGGCATCAGTTAGTTGAGCTTTGATTTTTTCTTTCTGATCCGATATTGAATTAATTTTACTATTCAAATCGGAAATTTTCAAATCTTGACTTTTTATCTGATTTGATTGACTAACTATTTCTCTGTTAAGCTCTCTTTTTTCGTTTTCAATATTATTTGTTGAGTTTTTAAGTGATGTTATTTGACCATTTAATTTTTCGACTTGCTCTTCAAGTTTTTTGAGTTCAGACTTAGATTTGTTTATTTGATTTTCTTGATCAACTATTTTTCTGTTAAGTCCTAGAGTTTCACTTTCGTAATTTCCATTAGAGCTTTTTAAGTTAATGTTAGAGCTATTGGCGTCTTTCAGTTTTTGCTCTGACTGTTTTAATTGTGTGCTTAGTGAGGAAACCTCAATTGTTTTTTTGTTAAGTTCTGATGTAGAGTTAGATAAGTTGGTCTGAATTTTACTTAACTCATTAATTTTTATATCTAATTGGTTTAAGAGTTCGCCATTCTTATTCTCTAAGCTATTTGATGTTTTTTCATAGCTAAGTATTGCTTTTTTAAAATCGCTTGATTCCGAAGCTATTTTGTTTTTATATGCATTAGCTTCTTCTAGCTTCGAGTCTAAACCCTTTATTTTGTTTTCCAAAGCCTCTTTTTCAGATTTAAGATTAGCTTCTCTTTGTTTGTTGTTATTTAATTCTTTAGAAGAATTACTGTTCTCTGCTCTTAGTTGATCTACTAAAGTTTGGTTAGAATTAATGTCTTTTTGTAATGATAAAATATCATTCTCTAATTTTAAAATTTTGTCATTGGCATTGTTAAAGTCAACAGTAGAAACTTTGCCTCCTTCTTTATGTATATGAACGTAATCTATTCTTGCTTGACTTTGTGCACCAATAAGGAAACCAAATCTACCTGTAATATACTCTGGAGATTCGAAAGTATTTACGTATTGAAAGTTAAAGTATAAGTCATACCTTCCTTTGTAACATAAAATATCAATGTAGTTAAACTCTCCATTTTCTTTTATGAAATCATTAGCAATCCATCCTTCATTATCTCTATTTCCACTTAAGTATTTACTGTCACCATTGTTTATTTGTCTAACGCGGTATTCCTTTTTGCTATTTATTTCTATGGATACTAGTCCATTTCCATCCAATTGAGTATTTAAAAGAATACCAACATATGATTCTTTAGAATTTGTAGGTATTAATTTAATTGATGTTTTAAGCTTATAATTTTCTTCGCTAAAAGGCGTTGAAGAGAAAATAGTATAGTCAGAAAGCTTATTATTCCTACTTAAAAACAGGTCTCCGTCGTCTACTATAAAGTAGTTTTCTGATGTAGTTTCGAAGCTAAATAGAGGAGATTTAGAGCTGAAATTTTCTATAAAAACCTCTGTGTTGAAGTTAGTTAGAGAGATTTGTTGACTCATAGCTGTACTCGTAACAACTAGGCTTATAAGTAGTAATAAATATTTTTTCATTTTGAATTTTAGTTTGAGTAAATGTAACATGTGTAAATCACATTTGAAAGTATAAATATAAATTATAAATTTGCATAATGAAAATATCATTACTATTAATCTTTACAGTCTTTCTGATTTTTACTTCTTGCGAAACTGATTTTGATGTCAACGCTGATTGGAAAGAAACAACAGTTGTTTACGGATTGCTAGATCAATCTATTGATACTCAGAGTGTTATTATTTATAAAGCATTTTTAGGAAATGAAAGTGCCTATGTTTTAGCTCAAGAAGCCGATTCAATTTATTACGGAGAAAATGATTTAGAAGTGATGCTTTTTGGTGTCTTAGATCAGGACACTATTCAAACAATTGAGTTGGAATATACTGTTACAGACAATAGATTTAGTGCAGGAGCAGATACTATCTTCTCAACCGAATATTCCGTTGAGTACATTACTACTGAAAATTTAAATACAGAATTAGTTTACCATTTAATGGTGCGTAATTTAGATACGGATAATATTGTTCGATCTAACACTGAATTGATATCGGACTTAGATATAAGTCCTGGTTTTGGTGATGTTAACTTTTTTAAGAATGATGAGTACCGAAATTATACTTTAAGGTGGGAGTCTTCTGCAAACGCAAGAATCTATAAACCTTATTTACGTTTTTATTATCTTGAAAAAAGTCAATTAACTGGAGAGGTTACCTATAATTATATAGAACAATCTTTTTCTGAAAGGCAATCTCAAAATGCCAATGGAGGAGAGTCGATGAAATTAGAATTAGGTGGTGAAAGCTTTTATTATTTTGTAAAAAACTCTATTGAAGAAAATACTTCTGTTACCAGAATCAACGCTGAAGAACTAAACGATGGTTTGCCAGAATCTAGTAGTTGGGTAGGAGGTATTGAATTTAGATTTGTTGTAGGTGGAGAGGCTATCTCTCAATATGTTTCAATAAATAATTTGCCTGGTTTGTTATTTCAAGATCCGCCTTCTTTTACCAATATTGAAAACGGAATTGGAATTTTTTCTTCTCGTTTAAACGCCAAGTTAGAAGGTCTTAAATTAGGTAATGAGTCTTTGGTAGAATTAGCTAACGGAGATATAACTCAAGATTTAGACTTTATCAATCCTTAATTGCTGACAAGCTGTCCTAACCTTCTGTCATTATTTCCTGTTTTTTTTCTTTTGTCTTCTTTGGCATACTCTTTGCAATTAGGTCTAATTGTAAACTTTGAATTAATTAAATTATATAAATATGAGCAAAATTATTGGTATTGACTTAGGAACAACTAACTCATGCGTTTCTGTAATGGAAGGGAATGAGCCTGTAGTTATTCCAAATAGCGAAGGTAAAAGAACAACTCCTTCTATTGTTGCATTTGTTGATGGTGGCGAAAGAAAAGTAGGGGATCCAGCAAAAAGACAAGCAATTACGAATCCTGAAAAAACAATTTCATCTATAAAAAGATTTATGGGTGAGTCGTTTAGCAAGATGTCTAAAGAGATTGGTCGTGTTCCTTACAAAATAGAAAAAGGCGAAAATGATACTCCTAGAGTAAAAATTGACGACAGATTATATACTCCTCAAGAGATTTCTGCAATGGTACTTCAGAAAATGAAGAAAACTGCTGAAGACTATTTAGGAACAGAAATTTCGGAAGCTGTAGTAACAGTTCCTGCATACTTTAATGACGCACAACGTCAGGCTACTAAAGAAGCTGGTGAGATTGCTGGTTTAAAAGTTAGTAGAATTATTAATGAGCCAACTGCAGCAGCATTAGCTTACGGTTTAGACAAAGCCGATCAGGATAAAACTATTGCTGTATTCGACTTAGGTGGAGGAACTTTTGATGTTTCTATTCTTGAACTTGGAGATGGTGTTTTTGAAGTTAAATCTACAAACGGAGACACTCACTTAGGTGGAGATGATTTTGACCAAGTCTTAATTGATTGGTTGGCGGACGAGTTTAATTCTGAAGAAGGAATTGATCTAAGAAAAGATCCGATGGCTCTTCAAAGGTTGAAGGAAGCTGCTGAAAAAGCTAAAGTAGAGTTGTCCTCAGGTGCTCAAACAGAAATTAACCTACCTTATGTTACTGCAACCGCTTCAGGCCCTAAGCACTTAGTAAGAACACTTACAAGAGCACAGTTTGAGCAATTAGCAGATAAGCTTATACAAGCTACTTTATCTCCTTGTCAGCAAGCATTAAAAGATGCAGGTCTTTCTAAGAGCGATATCGATGAAGTTATTTTAGTAGGTGGTTCTACAAGAATTCCTGCAATTCAAAATATTGTAAAAGAATTTTTCGGAAAAGAGCCTTCTAAAGGCGTTAACCCAGATGAAGTTGTTGCTATTGGTGCAGCTATTCAGGGTGGTGTACTTACCGGTGATGTAAAAGATGTTTTACTTTTAGATGTTACTCCGCTTTCTTTAGGTATTGAAACTATGGGTGGTGTAATGACTAAGCTTATAGAATCAAATACTACTATACCAACTAAAAAATCGGAAGTTTTTTCTACTGCTGCTGATAACCAACCTGCGGTTGATATTCACGTATTGCAAGGAGAGCGCCCTATGGCTAACGATAACAAGACTATTGGAAGATTTCAATTGTCTGATATTCCACCAGCACAAAGAGGAGTTCCTCAGATCGAAGTAACTTTTGATATTGATGCTAACGGAATATTGCAAGTATCTGCCAAAGATAAAGCAACAGGAAAAGAGCAAAACATTAAAATTGAAGCTTCTTCTGGTTTATCTGATGAGGAAATCGAAAGAATGAAAAAAGAAGCAGAAGCAAATGCTGATTCTGATAAAAAAGTGAAAGAAACTGCTGAGAAAATTAATGGCGCTGATGCTATGATTTTCCAAACAGAAAAACAACTTAAGGAATTTGGAGAAAAATTATCGGATGATAAAAAAGCTCCAATCGAAGCTGCTTTAGTCGAATTGAAAAAAGCTCATGAGAGTAAAGATCTTACGGCTATTGATTCTGCAATGGAAACAATTAACACCGCATGGAGTGCGGCTTCTGAAGAGATGTATAAAGACACTCAAGAAGGCCAAAGCCCTGAAGGTCAGCCTGCACCAGAAGCGTCTGCTGATGATGTAACTGATGTAGAATTTGAAGAAGTGAAAGAAGAAAAATAAGTTTTTTTACTCTAGTTTAAAAGCCCTTATCGTTGGATAAGGGCTTTTTTTTTGTTAGAAATAAAAATATTATTTTATTTTTACAAAACTTAAAGTGCGGTTGCCGAAAAGCATTTAAATAGAGTAGGCATAATTTATTACTTAATAAAATGAAAAAACTACTATTCGTCCTTCTGGGCGTATTAACCCTTTGTAATGTGTCTTTCGCTTCTTTTCCTGTAAGTCAAGATCAAGCACAACAAACCACTACAATTAATGAAACTATTTCTGACGGAGATAAAAGTTTCTGGACTAAAATGACGACTAAGCCTAAAAAAATTGATTTTATAAGTTTAGCTGTAGGATTTCTTTTTGGTATAATTGGTATTGCAGCAGTTTATTTACTTACTAAAGATAAAATTAAACGACACTCTTCTATCTACGGATTTGCGGCTCTATACCTATCAATTTTGGGAGGTCTTATTGACGTTGAAGAAAACAACTTTTAATAATTAAATTATTTTTACAAAACTTAAAGTGCGGTTGCCGAAAAGCACTTAAACAGAGTAGGCATAATTTATTACTTAATAAAATGAAAAAATTACTTTTTTTTGCTGGCGTACTATCTATGCTAGCCATCACTTCTTGTAACAAGGAAGTTACTTGTGAATGTACTGTAACCACTACTGTTGAAGGTTCAGAGCCTACAACCTCTATGGTTACTTACACTTCTGAACAAGGATGTGAGGGTTATGAAACATCTGTTACTACAGGAGGTGTAACATCAACAACGACTTGCGTTGAAAAATAAATTTTTACTATGTAAATTAAAAAGCCTCACTTTTTAGTGAGGCTTTTTAATTTATTGATCGAGTCAAAAATCATATTATTATCGCATAATAAATTTAATAAAATGAAAAAATTATTTTTTATACTTCTGGGCGTAATAACTCTTTGTAATGTGTCTTTCGCTTCTTTTCCTGTAAACGATGTTCAAATAGTTGAACTATCAGTTGAAGAAGATTCTTCTGACAATAGTATTTGGACTCAAATGACTGTTAAGCCATATAAATTTCATTTTGGAGGATTTATAGCTGGGTTTTTCTTAGGTTTTGTTGGTGTTGGCTTTGTTTACTTATTGAATAAAGAACCAGATGCAAGAAGAAGCGCTTGGTATGGGCTTGGAGTTTGGTTTATCTTATATCTGTTGTTAGTGGCTTTGATTCTTTCTGCTTTATCAAATAACGATGGCAATTCATATTACTACTACTAAAATATAATATATCAACTGATTTAATTTCTTAAATATATTATTTACTAGCCCTATCGATATCTCTTTTAAGATCTTTTTGTTTGAGGTCGTCTCTTTTATCGAATAATTTTTTACCCTTGGCTAAAGAAATTTCCATTTTAGCCCAGCCTTTTTCTGTAATGAATAGTTTTAGTGGAACGATAGTAAGTCCTACATCTTTTAATTTCTTTCTAAGCTTATCGAGTTCTTGTCTGTTTAGAAGTAGTTTTCTATCTCTTTTGGGTAGGTGGTTGGAATGTGTGCCAAACTTGTATTCTTCAATTTGCATGCCTGTAACAAATAGCTCATCGCCTTTAAAATTACAAAATGAGTCGGTAATATTGGCTTTTCCTAAGCGAATAGATTTTATCTCTGTTCCGCTTAACTGAATGCCTGCAACAAATTTATCTAAAAGATGAAATTCAAATCGTGCTCTTTTATTTTGAATGTTTACCGATTTCATGCTGCAAAGTTAATTCAATTATCCTAAAGCTACATCCAAAATCATCATTACAATGAAACCTAGAATAAGACCCATAGTTGCTAGGTCTGTGTTTCCTCCGGTTTGGCTTTCAGGAATAACTTCCTCGACCACAATAAATATCATTGCACCAGCAGCAAAAGCCAACGCATAAGGAAGAATTGGCAAAGCATATATAACGGCCGCTGCTCCAATTACAGCAAAAATAGGTTCTACAATTGCAGACATTTGTCCCCATCTCCAACTTTTTAATTTGCTAACTCCTTGTCTTCTTAGTGGCATAGAAACTGCAAATCCTTCCGGGAAATTCTGAATTCCTATTCCGATAGCCAAAGCAATTGCTGATCCCATTGTAAATACCGAGCTTTCGCCAAGCCCCATTATTTCGGGTGAAGCAATCGCTCCAAATGCAACTCCTACAGCTAATCCTTCTGGGATGTTATGAAGAGCAATAGCTAAAACTAAGAGAATTGTTTTGCGCCATTTTGTTGGCATCCCTTCTGCTTCTTCAATTTTTTTAAATAAGTGAAGGTGTGGAATAATTTTATCCAGTCCAAAAAGGAATAAAGCACCTAAAAAGAAGCCTACTGCAGGAGGGAACCATTTTGGTAAGTCTGACAATCCCATCTCGTTTTGCATTTCAACATATGCAATAGCGGGGGATAGGAGCGACCAAAAACTAGCAGCAATCATAACTCCACCCGTAAAGCCTAAAGAGGTGTCTAAAAGCTTTCTGTTACTCTTGTCAAAGAATACAACTAAAGCAGCCCCAAGTGCAGTTAGTGCCCAGGTAAAGAGGCCGGCTAATAAAGCTTGTAAGATTGGGTTTTGAACGATAAACCAATTATATAATTCTGTCATTATTTTTGTTTTATTAATAAATTCTTAGCTACTTCTGAACTAATGTGGTTTTTTGTTCCATTAATTTCAATTTCTAAAGAAAGATCAAAATCAATTTTTTTTAAAACTTTAATTTTAGTGCCTATGTTTATACTAAGGCTGTCTAAGTATTTTAGGAATTCCGGATTGTCTTGACTTACTCCTACTACATTACCTTGACTTTGTTCGTCTAGCTCGCTCAAAGGGGTAGAAAATGACTTGGGAAATATACCATCCTTATCTGGGATTGGTTCGCCGTGAGGGTCGTGCTGAGGATAGCCTAAAAAGGCATCTAACAAATTAGTTAGTTTTTTAGATTTAACATGTTCTAGCTGTTCTGCAACATCGTGTACTTCATCCCAGTGAAATTTTAGTTTATTCACTAGAAAAACTTCCCAAAGCCTATGTTTCCTTACTATTTCTATTGCTTTTTTGTATCCTGATTTACTAAGGCTAACACCAAAATATGGTTGATAGTTGATCAACTCTTTTTCGGTTAGCTTTTTTATCATATCGGTTACAGAGGATGCTTTAGTGTTTAACTCCTGGGCTATTGCACTAGTAGAAACAGATTCTTCACTATTTTTTGATAGTTTCAGAATTGCTTTTAAATAATTTTCTTCTGCTAAAGTAATCATGAGCCAAAAGTAATGATTTTATTTGACTAAATAAATATTTAGGCTTGTCTAAAATTAAAAAATAAATATTATTTTTATGGCTTCATTTTTAATAATTTATACTTTTACGCTCATGATAAAAAAATGGAAAGTAAGTACCTTTGATGATTTGTCAAAAATAGAATTGCATAACCTCTTAATTTTAAGACAAGAAGTTTTTATAGTAGAACAAAATTGTCCTTATCAAGATGCGGATAAAAAAGATTTTAATTCGCACCACCTTATGGGTTTTGATCAAAACAATCAATTAATTGCTTATTTAAGAATAGTTGGCCCTGGAGTTAGTTATAAGGAAGTCTCTTTGGGTAGAATTTTAACTCATATTAGCCATAGGGGTACAGGTTTAGGAAAAGAAACTGTTAAGATGGGTTTACAGTTTACCGAATCTATTTATGGTAAAGTAGCAATTAAGATATCTGCACAATCTCATTTGGCGCCTTTTTATAAATCCTTTGATTTTGAATCTACCGGAAAGGAATATCTAGAAGATGACATTCCTCATACTGAAATGATACGTTATTAAAATAAAAGAGCTGATAGGATATCCTATCAGCTCTTTTTAAAATAACTTTAATTAGATTTTTTACAAATCAAATCCTGCTATTCCTAAGAAATTATTTTCCCCAGCATTACCTGATTGAGACATTGTTGTCTCGTAGATGTCTTGCGTTTGATACTCTAGTGTAGCATTGTCAAACCTATTTATTGAAAATGTTTGGTAAGCACCAAGCACATAGAAAAACTCACCGTCTGGTGTAATGTACATGTCTTTTGTGTCACCAGGAGGAGATACACCAGCTCTTGATACTACTAAATCTAAATTAGCAATAGAACCATCATTATTTACATTAAACCTTGTAATTGTATTGGCTCCGAAACTTGCAACATGTAATTTGTCACCAGCATCGTTTAGTAATGTCCAACATGCTTCGTCAATATCATCAACTCCTGCTGTATTGAAGTTTTGAGATTTTGTAACAGCTCCTGCTGCTACCTCTAAGACAGTAAGGCTATTATTTCTTAAAGTAGGTAGTAGGTTAAAGTTAGAAACATGTAGAATGCTATTACTTTCTTTAGCCCAGTTAAAGCCAATGCTTCCAGCAATCCCTTCTTCTTCAAAGAATCTAGCGTTAGTTATAGCTCCACCACTAAAGTCATAAGCATAAACTCTACTAGGACTTTGTTCGTCTAAGGATGTAAGCGCTGTGCCAAAATGAGCTATTCCCCATGTTGTAACTGCTAATTTAGAGCCATCATCGCTAAATGCAACACATGTAGGCCCTCCATTTATTCTTGGATAGTTATCTAAAACTGTCTCCCAAGATAAAGTACCGTCAGTTGAATTAAAACTAAATAATGCAATGTTTCTTTCCGCGTCAGAAGCATCAGCTGCGCTTAAGTCAGTATTAAACCAAGCGTCATTAGGATAGCGCTCAATATCTGCGCCGTCTTTCTGTACATTAGGGTTATCCCACTGATTTCCTACAACAACCCAGTATTCTGTATTAGAACCACTTTTTTGAGTGTAAGCAATACTTACTGGTCTCTTTCCTCCAGAACTAACATTGTTTTTAAATGTTAGTGCACCATTGGCTTTGTTAATTTCAAATGTAGTAATCTCATTTCCACCTGCATTTACAGCTAAAAGATAATCTCCAATTATTTGAACTGCGTTCTGACTATCAAAATCTCCTTTTGCATCACCACCAGCTGCCGTATTAGCTCCACCCAAACTTTTAGTGCTGTATGCTACTTCATTAGCAACAGAGCCATCGCTGTACCTGTCTAGCTTAAGAACTTGGTTTGTTGATTCGCCGTTTGTAGTTGTGTAAATAAATCCTTTTAATGTAGGATCGTCATTTGTTACTTCCGTGTCTTTACAAGAATGTAAGATAGTCATACCTATTAGGCATAAACTTATAAAAGTTAGTTTTTTCATAATGATTTAATACGTTAAGATTTTTAATAAATTAATTAGAGCAAAACTAAAGATAAATCAGAGTTTAAATCTAGAAATTGAAATCTAAAACCATCTGAAAGTAAGAAATGAATCACGTTTTTTTAGTAGTTAACTCTTGGTCTTTATTGAGTTAAGTAAAGTATTAACTCAAAATAAGGTGTGTGGAGGGGTGCTAGTCTAAAAATACTGCTTCGTTGTTTCCTAGGTCTACGGTTACGTGTTCTTGCATTGTAGTGGAAAGAGAGATTCCGACTACATCCGCTTTAATAGGAAATAACCTGTAATTTCTGTCAATTAATACTGCAGTCATTAGCTTTTTAACCTGATTGTTTAGAAAATATTGAGAACTATAAATTAAAGTTTTTCCAGAGTTTAATACGTCGTCTACTAGAACTACAACTTTGTTTTTAAGTTCCGAATTATTGTCTACAGTTATGTTTTTGGATAAAGGATTTTTTTTATCTAACTCGAGTTTTACTAAGCTTACATCTAGACCAGAAATTTTATTTAATTGATCGGATAGCCTTTGTGCTAACATATATCCTTGAGCGTGAATACCTGCAATTACAATCTCTGTTTCTTCGAAATTTTGCTCATAAATTTCCCAAGCCATTCGAATGATTTTTTGTTCAATTTGGTGTTGCTCTAAAACTTTTGTTCTACTCATGATATTAGATTATTTGGCTAAGATACGTTTTTCTAATTTTTGGAATTCGAAAAAAAGTTCCAATCCTTTTCTTGGTTCAATAGAATCATTAGCAATATCTAAAGAATTAATATTGAATTTCTTTTCAAATAATTTTTGATATTCTTTTTTTGACCCTCCAAATGGGGGATGATCATTTCCAAAATCTTTATTGAATAATAGTCCCGCTATTTTACCATTCTCATTAAGAATTTTGTGGGTATGATCAACATAATCTTGTCTTAATTTTGTGTCAATAGCACAGAAAAAAGTTTGTTCTATTATTAAATCATAGCTTTGATTGTGTTCAAAAAAGTTTGAAGTGAATAATTGTTCTTTAGGGAAATCAGGAACTTTTTCTTGAAAATCTTTAATAGCTGATGGAGATATATCTAAAATT
>Ga0209192_10001436_pt1 | contig 18963 bp, 16 predicted proteins | sample ArcticOcean_MG_C_11_FD_187433 | JGI IMG/M metagenome (GOLD analysis project Ga0209192, IMG submission 187433) | Marine microbial communities from western Arctic Ocean - ArcticOcean_MG_CB2_154 (SPAdes) (version 2) | ecosystem: Environmental > Aquatic > Marine > Oceanic | place: Arctic Ocean... | reverse complement strand
GTGGGATTGCCGTAGTTAAAAAGTGAAGTAAAGCTATATAAGGATCAAATAACCATTTAAATCAGCATCTTTACCAAGATCAAGTTTTTTTCTTAATCGGTATCGCTGACTCTCAACTGTTCTTATTGAAACTCCTGTGAGTTGAGCAATTTCATTAGAAGATTGGTTCATTTTAATGTAGGAACATAATCTAAGATCAGAAGCTGAAAGTGAAGGGTGTAGACTTAGTAATGATTTATGAAAATCTGGATATACATGAACAAATTGATTTTCAAAATTTTTATAATTTGAATCACTATTTATTAATAAATCAATATTTCTATTAACTTTACGAATAAACCTAGAAGTATTGGTCTCATCTAAAATTACTTCATCTTCAGTTATAAATTTTTTAATTTTATGCTTTAAATTTTTAAGGTGATCATTTCGCTGTGATGTAAAAGTAGTAATAGCAGTAAGTTCTAATTTTTTAATACCTAGATCATTATTAAGTATTTGTTTTTGTCTTTCAGCACTAATAGATTTTTCTTTATATAGCCTGTATTGAGACCACATTGATACCAGTATTAAAATGATGATTATAAACCCTGCTATATAAATATAATTTAGAGTTCTATATCTATTCTCATTTTCAATAAGTTGAATTTCCTTATTAGATAGAAGGTTTTTTATTTCTATCCCACCCAATAATTCAACGTCATTATTCATTGAATTAACACTGTTAATTAAAAGTATAGAATCTTTGATATTATTAGCATTCTCAAAATCATTTTGAGCTACATATATAGAAGATAAAAGATTAAAGTAGTTTATCCTTTGAATAGGGTAGTCATTTTTTAAAAGTAATGCATCATTTAGAATCAATACATTCATAGCCTTATTATACTCTTTTTGTTTAATTAGAATATCAGCTTTATCGTTCATTAAAACAATTAATTCAAGTGGGAAATATGATAAAAAAAGGGCTGCTTTGTCAAGTGACTCTATGGATTTAATATAGTCCTGTTTAGCATAATAATAATCATAGAATTCCATGTATAGATACCCTAAATTTAAATTTAAACCATTCTTATTTGTTGACGATAAATCATTAATAGAAATATTAGATTCATAAGCTTCTATAGCTTTATTCAAGTACTCAAATGATAAGTCAATACTGTCTTGTTGAAGGTGGAGTCCTATTAGCAAAGAGTATGAGTAAATGATATCCCCTTTATTATCTAACTTAAGTCGAATGTCTAAAGACTTTTCAGCATATTCAATCGCGTTTTCAACGTTACCATTAGAGCTTTCTACAAGGGCTAAATTATCATTACAAGTCGAGAGTCCAAGATCTCGGACTTCTCTAGGCATCATAGTATTAAAATACGTAATCGCCTCCTCATACATTTCAGCAGCCTTATCAAAATCCTTCATAGAATAATAGACATTACCTATATTAACAAGAATCCATGGAGCATACCTTCTTTTCTTAATTGGAATTAAATGATAATTAGTATTAGCACTATTATAATATTCAAGAGCCTCTAAGTTTAAACCTTTGCTAAAAAGAATATCACCCAAATTAACTTGAGCGTCTACTAAGGATAAAGATACGGTACCCGGATTTCTAGTAAAGACTTCAAAACAGAATTCTATAGCCTTATTTGGGTTAATGATTTTGTATTTTTTAATAGAGTCAATAGTAGCAGATGAAGCGTCAATAGTTTTCTCATTACCTTGTATTCTGGGGATAAACACGGAAACTATAATAATAAGAAAAATAATAAGAAAAGGGAAGTTAGCTTTTGAAAATTTTGTTGCATTTTTCCCCATAACTATACCGTATTATAAAAGACCATAATTAATATTAAGACCTACTGCAAATATACTGCAATATGCTATTATTACAAATAATAACAGATTAAATTTAAAAAATGTTTACATTTATTACGCTTACTATTTTATGAAATAAGCAACAAATTTAATAAACGTTAGAGAAAATGTAATGGAATACACAAAAAGGAATGAATAAATATTTAATAAAAAATACAGATAAGACTACAGATTATAAGACGAAAGATACAGCATTTGCATTCACTAATTCAAATTTTTCAAATCTAATTGGTAAAACAAAAGAAGAGATAATGTTTTTAGTTGGAGATCAATTCAATGACATTCATAGTGATATATGGATGTATAGAAACCATGGTAAAAAACGAATTTTTGAAAAAAAATATTTATACTTAAAGTTTTACAATAATAAAGTCAAAAATTTTGAATATAGAGTTTTTAGCCACCCTTCTTCTAGCTTTGTATGATCAACTAATAGTTTGTCTTTCGAAAAACAACTATGTCTACATATAAACTAGCATATACCCACACTCTACAACTCTCTTTTAATTATTATTGAATCAAGGTTCAATTTATACTTTAGCCATTTCTCTAACTGGATTGACCTATTAATTATATCTACTTCTGTCACTAGGGTATCATTCCATTTAACATAAAAAACCGAAACTGTATCAATAGATTTAAAATCAGATTTAAGAATATTAGAATATGAAAATTCATCAATTTCAGAGTAGTTAATATTAACTTCTTTTAATAGGTTAGGGAATTCTATATAATTTCTCTCCAGTACCAATAACTGTTGAACCTTATCTTCAAGAAAATTAATTTTTTGAGTTTGTGAAAGCAAATCTAAAGAATCTCTAGAGCGTAATTCTTCCATATATTCAAGGTTATTGATTTCCCTGAAAAGACTCTGACTTATAATTAATTCTGTGTCAGTTAAAGAGCTATAATTCTTCATTTTAGTGTTTAGAACAAATTCAATTTCTTCAGAGATTTGATCATTACCTAATGTTGTAAGCTCAATTACTGATGATTCATCTTTGTTATATTGAATAAGAGCATTTTTTTTAATGAATTTTGAATTGGGTAAAATTTCAAGTTCAGAATTAATAAAACTGAAAGCATCATTTTTAAAATTACTTTCATTTACAACATTTACAAATGTCCAAACTGCCGGAATCATAACTATAATAGCCGCAAGTGTCACAAATCTTGAAATTCTCCTTCTTCTTATAGAATCAACATAATTAATCATTGGAAACTTCAAAAACTTGATTACTATAAAAGTAGCTAGCGCAATAAATATTGTATTTATAATAAATAAATACATTGCACCAAGAAAATAATCCATTGAGCCTACCGCAATTCCGTAACCAGCTGTACACAATGGAGGTATTAGAGCTGTCGCAATAGCAACTCCATAAATAACTGTAGCTATTGTGCCTTTTTTAGTTCTAGCGATAATAAGAGCTAACCCTCCAAAAAATGCAATTAAAATCTCTCTAATATCAGGTCTGGTTCTAACAAATAATTCAGAAGTATCTGCATTTATATCAAAAACACAGAAATACAGAAAAGAAGTTAAAATACTCAATAACACCATAGTCCCTAGGCTTACAAGGGAGGATTTTAGGGTGTCAATATCATTGATTGCTATGGATAGACCAACCCCTAGAATCGGGCCCATTAAAGGGGAAATTAACATAGCTCCTATTACTACAGGAATTGAATTTGTATTCAACCCTATTGAAGCAACAAAAATCGAGCAAATAAGAATCCATGCAGTAGCGCCCTTAAACTGTACATCAGCTTTTATAGCTTGAGTTGTGTTCAATTGATCGGCATCTTTTCTAAAGTCAAGAAGGTTTATTAAATACAATCTTGTATTAGAAATTAATAATGTGAAATTTTCAATAAGGTTATTGCTGTTTTTATTCATTATTATAATTGCTTTAGACCAGTCAAAGAGGAAGAGCTTCGTATTTTATCCCCCAACCCATCTATCATTTCAATGTTATATTTATCACAAATAAGAGATTCTGGCACTTCAGAAGTTGCTCTATCTCCTCCATTAGCAAAAACATCTGGCTTAATAGCTTCTAAGGATTTACAAACTGTCTTATCTGTATCAATAGACAAGAAAACCTCATCCACAATACTTAACGACTTTACAATTCTTACTCTATCACCCTCATCCATGAAAGGTTTTCCTTTTTTTAGTACACACTGATTATTGTTGTTAACTATAACAACTAGTTTGTCACCAAGTTTTTTTGACATTTCTAAATAATCCAAATGCCCAACATGTATTGGATCAAAATAACCACTGACTGCTACAACTTTACTCATAATTAATCTAATTTATTAATTTCTGCATTGGCATTAAATAGATAATACTTACCAGTTTCAACTTCAACACATTTATACCTCTTTCGTAACTTCTTCTCTAATTTAAAAATTTTTCCATTATAAATATCAAATTTTGTCCCTAAATCTAATTCATGAATATAACTTTTATCATTAGATGAGTCAAATATTTTAAGTTCTTTAACAAGTTCAACATCTGAATCCGTAGAGGCTTTAGGGTTTTTAAAATACCCTGCTAGTAAAGGCAATATTTTTTTAGGGAAAACATCTGGATTTAGAACAGGAGAGATAAGGATTCTAAATTGATTCTTCCATTCTACCCCGTGAGGTTTCACCTTGTTATTATACAATTTATAGACGTATAAATGAGCAATTTCGTGAATTAACGTTATTAAAAATCTATACTTATTTAAATTAGAATTCACTGTAATTAGACAGTTACCATTTCTTAAAACTCTGAAATCTCCATGTCTAGTTTTACGCTCTGACTTTATTTTAAGTTGGATATCGTAATTACTTAACAACTCTTCAATATAGCCGACAGCCTCGCTAGGGACATATTCCTTAATTGATTCCATACTACGGAGTACTTGAAGATATTTGCAGTATTTTTCCATTAATGATCTTAGAACCTTTTATCGAAAAATCATAAATATAATCGGCCATTTCCTTCGCAGTTACCGAAGCTTCATAGCCGGGAAATGCCTCTTCTAACATTTCAGTTTGCACAGCTCCTAAAGCAAGTACATTGAAATTAATTTTTAATTCTTTATACTCTTCTGCTAACATCTCTGTTAAAGTAATCAAAGCTCCCTTACTAGAACTGTAGGCAGATAGGCCTGGAAACTTTACACTTCCTTGAACTCCACCAACAGAACTTATATTAATAACTTGACTTTTTTCTATCATAAATGGAAGGCAAACCTGAATTAGTCTAGCTACGCCAAATACATTTGTATTGTAGATAATGTTAAAATCATTTAAGCTTGTGTCTTCAAAATTTTTATTAATTAGTAAACCAGCATTATTAATTAATATATCAACAGAATTCCAATTTTTGGATATATATTTTTTAACCATTGAATGGTCTTCTTCTTTAGTAATATCAAATGACAAAAAAGTGGTATTTTCTAAATTTAATTTTTCTGTATTTTTTATATTTCTCGATAGAGATAATACATTAAACCCTGCACTTGAAAATATTTTGATCAATTCTAGACCTATACCCCTACTCGTGCCAGTAATAATTACATTTTTTGACATTCAGATTAAATTAGTTTAAATAAAGATAGTAAATAAAACCCCAGTTATTAAGCCAACATAGTGACAGGGTTTTCAACATAACCTCTTAAGGTTTGTAAGAATTTAGCCCCAGTTAAACCATCAACAACTCGGTGATCACAAGCTAGAGTTAACTTCATCGTATTCCCAACAACAATATCACCATTTTTAACAACAGGCTTTTCAATTATAGAACCTACAGATAAAATTGCAGAATTAGGTAGATTAATGATTGAAGTAAAACTCTCTATATCAAACATTCCAAGGTTTGATATAGTAAATGTACTTCCCTCCATTTCTTGAGAAGTTAATTTTTTTGACTTTGCCTTAATTGCAAAATCTTTAACCTTACTACCAATTTCAGACAGATTAAGTTGATTCGCAAACTTAAGTACAGGCACAACTAAACCATCATCAACTCCAACCGCAACTCCAATGTGGACATGTTTATTATATCTTACCTTATCATCAAACCATTGAGAGTTAAGCCTAGGGTTAATACTTAATGCCATCGATGAAGCTTTAACAATTATATCATTAAAGGAAATTTTTACATCAGGAATTGAGTTGTATTGATTTCTAAATGAAATTGCATTAGACATATCAAATTCAACACTCAAATAATAATGTGGGGCTGAAAATTTAGATTGACCCAATCTCTTAGCGATTGTCTTTCTCATTTGAGAATGATTCACATCTTCAAAGGATTCATTAAGATCTAAAATTACAGTAGAAGGAGCTCCTGTCTTATAGTTCTCGATATCAATTTTAATAATACGGCCATTTTCTCCAGATCCAGAAATAGTGTTTATATTAATGTTCTTCTCTAAAGCTAATTTTTTAGCAAGAGGGGATATAAATAACCTTTTATTACTGACAGACTCCTTATTGTCAATCACAACAGCTTTACTTTCTACACTTTGCTTAGTCTCAATCTCTTTAGCTACTGGCTCTTCAATTTTATCTACTGAAGAATTGTTTTTTCCAAAATTATCTACCAATTGAGTTACAGAAACTCCTTCAGGGCCAATAATAGCTAAAAGATCATCTACTTTAGCAGACTCTCCAACTTGTAATCCAATGTATAACAAAAATCCAGATTGAAATGATTCAAACTCCATTGTAGCTTTATCGGTTTCAATCTCAGCTAAAATATCTCCTTCTTCAACCTTATCACCTACTTTTTTAAGCCATGTAGCCACAGTTCCTTCTTCCATAGTGTCACTAAGTCTTGGCATAGTAACAACTATTACCCCATCAGCAATAGTACTATTATTTGAAACTAAATCTTCTTTAATTACTTCAACTTTATCTTCATTACCTTTTTCAAGCACTGCAGGATCACTTAATGAAGTCAATAAACTTGTATAGTCTTCATTAGGCTGACCGATTATAGCTAATGGATCGTCGACATTTGTAGTTTCACCAACTTGTACTCCAATATACAGCAATGTACCTTCGTAAAAAGATTCAAATTCCATAGTAGCCTTATCGGTTTCTATCTCAGCTAAAATATCTCCTTCTTCTACCTTATCACCAACTTTTTTTAACCAAGAAGCAACAGTTCCTTCTTCCATGGTGTCACTAAGCCTAGGCATTTTTATTAATTCTGCCATAATTATAGTTTATGTGTTAAAAAAGGATAGTCAGCTTGCTCATAAACAGCATCATACATAAGATTCAAATCTGGATAATCAGATTCTTCAGCGAATGTCTCGCACTCCTTCACCTTAATTTTTATTTTTTCGCTAATTTTTAACAATTTAGCTTCTGTTGAATATTTTTCTTTTAATATTAAATCCTTAACCTGATTTATAGGGTCTATCTTCTTATATTCAGCAACTTCATCTTTAGTTCTATAATGTTGAGCATCACTCATTGAATGACCTCTGTACCTGTACGTTTTCATTTCTAAAAAAGTAGGACCGTCACCTTTTCTAGCTCTTTCAATAGCAGTACTTAAAGCTTCAGCAACCTTTACTGGGTTCATTCCGTCAACTGGGCCACAAGGCATTTCATAACCTAATCCGAGTTTCCAAATCTCAGTATGATTTGCAGTTCTCTCTACAGATGTACCCATTGCATAACCATTATTTTCACAAATGAATATCACTGGCAACTTCCATAACATAGCCAAGTTAAAAGCTTCATGGAGTGAGCCTTGTCTAGCAGCACCATCACCAAAACAACATAGAGTGACAGCATCTGATCCGTGATACTTATCTCCAAAAGCAATTCCAGCACCTAAAGGAATCTGACCTCCAACAATCCCATGACCACCGTAAAATCTGTGTTCTTTTGAGAATATATGCATTGAACCACCTAAGCCTTGTGAAGTACCTGTTTTTTTACCAAATAACTCAGCCATTACTCTTTTAGGGTCAACACCCATGCCAATTGGTTGTACGTGATTTCTATAAGCAGTAATCATTTTATCTTTAGAAAGGTCCATAGCATGTAAAGCTCCAGCTAAAATAGCTTCTTGACCATTATATAAGTGTAGAAAGCCTCTTACCTTTTGCTGAATATATACAGCGGCTAGCTTATCTTCAAACTTTCTCCAAAACAGCATATCTTCATACCACTTCAAATATGTTTCTTTAGTTATCTTTTTCATATTTAAATAAAATCAGTTACAAAAATAATCAAAGAATTCTAGCTAAAAAAAGTTAATAATGGAATTTTTACAAAAAAGATGAATCAAATTTAAAAGGCAATAAATTTATAATTGAATTAGAGTAAACAATCCTACCCTTTTCCCCCATAAAGTATATGCCAATAGGTGAAGCTTGTTTAGTTTCAAATTCAGATATAACTTGCCTGCACCCTCCACATGGTGCAATTGGAGTTTCGTTAATCTTAGACATAGATCCAGCGACTATGGCTAAACACACAATTTTTGAGTCGGGGTATTTTGAATTAGCATAAAACAAAGCCGTTCTTTCAGCACAAAGACCTGAAGGATACGCAGCATTTTCTTGATTTGATCCGTTTATAGTTTGTCCGTTTTCCAATAAAACAGATACTCCAACAGAAAAATTTGAGTACTTTGAATACGCTGTCAATCTAATTTTTTTTGCTTTCTCTACTAAATCTTTAACCTCAATAGGCAAATCATCAATGTTATCAAAAATTGTAAAGTTTGAATTGACTGAGATTTTCTTCATATTGAATTATTTAGTATTCATAATATTCGTTATCACCAAAATTAAAAGTTAAAGAAAATCTTAGAGTATTTTCTAACGGACTTGGTACTTTAGAGGCAGAAAACAAATAAGATAAATCAATATTTGTTCCAGTAAATTTAAATCCTGCGCCTAGAGCTAAAAATTTTCTAGCACCCTTATCTTCACTTTCATTAAAAAAACCTGCTCTTAAAGCGAAAGAATCCTCATAAGTATATTCTGCGCCTAATGACCATGTAAATTCACGTAGTTCTTCGCTAAATCCACCAGGAGCATCTGAGAATGATTGAAACACACCTGCTAAAAAGTCTACATCCGTTGGTTTACCATCTATAATTCCAGTATAACTTTGTCCAATTTGCTCTTCATTTTCATCAAAAAGTCCATTACCATTAACATCATTATAATCAGTAAAAGTACCTAACAAAGGAGGAGTTGGCACTAATAATTTAGAGAACTCTGCGGTAACAGAAACTTTATTATATGAATCTAAAATAAAATCAAAACCACCTCCGACTCTTAACATGGTTGGTAAGAAGCTTTCAGATCCAGAATCGTCATACTTTATCTTAGGTCCTAAGTTTTGGATTATAAATCCCGCTCTCCATCTACCATCAAACTCACTGTAAGCTTGATCGTCACCTTGATAATAACCAGAAATATCTACTCCGTAAGAACTAGCAGCGATTGCATTTTGATCTACAGCTTGAATTTTAAGATCAGATCTTAAATACCTTAAAGAAACTCCCATAGAAAACTGATCCGCAAGTCTTAATGAATAAGAAACATCCATTGTTAACTCATTAGGTTTTTCAATTAAGGCCTGTGAAAATTCATCTTGAATAATTTCTATTTCACCTAAGCTAAAGTATTTAAAGCTAACAGCAAATGCACTTCTTTCATTTAGTCTATTAAAATATGTAATGTTACCTAATGAAATATCGTTTACTAGCTTACTTAAATAAGGGGTGTAACTAATCCCAAACCCAGATTTAGATTCAGAAAAAGCATATTTTGAAGGATTCCAATGTTGTGAATACGTATCAACAGAAGTGGCAACACCCATATCACCCATAGCGGCTGCTCTGGCATCAGAAGCAATTAATAAAAAAGGGACCCCTGTTGTTATTACTCTACTATCATTTGGGTTTGGAACAATTTGAGTTTCCGTTTGTGATTTTAATTCAGAAGTGAAAAAAAATAATGTAAATATTATAATAAAATACCTCATTTAGTTTAATGTTTAATTTAACAAATATACTTTAATATTACAGGATAACAAGTTTTTGAATTTTTTGAGTTTTTTTGTTTGTTTGTAAAGATCTCACCTTGATTTTATAAACATAAACTCCTTTAGCAAGCCTATCTCCATATTCGTCACGACCATTCCATATTATATCTCTAGAAAGTGATGAAGAACCTGACAGGTTTGTTTGTTGATTTATTGTTTTTACAAGCTTACCTGAAACTGTAAATATTTGTAATAGAACGTCCAAAGCATCAGTACTATTGTGATTGAACCAAAATTCAGTATAATTCACAAATGGATTTGGGTAATTTAACACATTTGAAATCACTAATTCATCATTCTGATCGTACACTACAAATTGAATCTCCACTGTAGAAGAATTATTAAACACATCCCAGGCTTTAAAACTAAGACTATGAAGACCAGGCTCTAGATCTCTTAGAGGGTATTTGATGCTACCGTTTTGATAATCATCTAAATTCGCCTCATAATAATCGTTTAGCTGAAAGGTTGTTGAATTATCTCCATCTAAAACAGCCGTTATATCATGCCCTATCCCACTTGATGTGTTTATACCATTTTCATCATAGAGTTTTGCAATCAAAAAAGGGCTTTCGTTAGTGATTCCGCCATCTATAAAATTTTCATCATTCATGTAAAGATTAATATCAGGCCCTGAATTATCATTTTCCGCGTTTTCATTAATACCACCTATCAAGACATTCATTTCGTATCCAGAGTTGTCTAAATCAGAATTGTTGTTTTTTGCATATAAACTAAATTTTCCATTGTCAACAGCCATCCCTATATCTCTGGGTACTACGAAATCAAATTCAAACAACCCGTTATTTATTGAAGCTTTTCCTTTAAAAATAGTCTCTCCCAGTGTTGTAAAATCTAATATTATTGGTTCATTGTTTTGATAAACATTGTCATTACCTAATGTAGATCTTGCTATGTTTTTATCAAAAACAGTAGAAGTCAATTCCCCATTATAATCATTTAAGATATTTCCGTTTAGATTTTCTACTTGACCTTTTACATTGACTAAACTAAGGGCCTCTATAGGTTCAGTCAAATCATTTATAGGGATATCGTTAACACTAGTAATTTTAATAATTGGCTTAGGGAAAGCTAATTTCATCGCGGGGTCACCAATAAAGAAAACCAACCTTCGCTGAATAATATTGGATATTTCAGAATCATTTTTTGTTAACCTTAAGGCCTCAGCCATACTATAATTTGAATTAGAGTTTAAGGAAAAAAGATACTGCTGGAGAGTAATATTAAAATCAACACCAACACTAACAAAAATTTGACGTGTCGTTGTTATTAAGCCAATTGCACCTCCATTTTTATTCCAATATAAAAACTCGCCTGCCGTCTCTCTATTTGGATTATCAAATTTGGTGAATTCACAGGTAACTGAGACAAAACAGTTTAGCTTATTTTTATTTAACAGCTCAGAAGCATCGATTTTATCAAAAATTCTTTCTCTAGCAATTCCATCCTCTCCTCCGTGACCAAAATAATTAACCACCAAAGCCCCGACCTCTAAGCCTTCTATAATTGCATTATTAACCTCTGGATATCTTTCGCCGCCCGATGTAGACTCTTGTATAAATGCATCTGCATATATTTTTTTTATATTGATTGAGGATTTATTATTTTCTATAATGGTAGCTAATGAGTCCGATGTACTCTGGATTATATCTTCCCAAGCTTCATCCACATCGTCGGCAATAACAATAACATTATTCCTCCAACTACCAAAAGAGTCTTCTTCGTAATAAGATTCAACTTTATCTACTAAATCTGTTGCTCTCTGCGGAGAATCTGCTAAAATTCTACCAACTGCGATATCCAATTTATCAGATGAATTCATAGAACCTTCATTATAGTCCATCATACCAAAAAAATCATCTGAAATAAACGAACTAGACAAGCTAAAGCTTGATAAAGAATGCCATGAAGGGACTACATTCGTGTTATTAGGTATCCTATCTTTATAATCATAAGAAGCGTCTCCAAAGAGACATAAGTATTTCAAACTCCCCTCTGAATTATCATAAACATACTTAACAAAATTTCTTACTGCGGATATATCTGGATTTGATGAATTAAATTCATTATAGATAGTTACCAAATCTACGACCTTAACATTCAATCCATTAACCTCTCTGTTTATTTGCGCTAATCGTTCTGCTTGGCTTAACATTTCTTCGCTAGTTACTATTAAATAATCTACAGGCTCGAATTCATTATTATCATTAAGGAGTATATTAGATTTTAAGTTTTGATTATTCAAAATACTAAAACCATTAGATTCTGGGTATAACAACTCAGATCTTGAAAAAGCGATATACTTAACATTAAAACCTAAATTTGATTTAATGGTAAAGCTAGATTCTGAACTAGAATTTTCTTTAAAGGAGATATTTGAAATGTCAGAAACATTCCAAACCTCATCTAAAGAACTTGAATTAGAAATGACATACTTACCAATACCATTTAAATTCTGAACCTCATTATTGTGGTAAATTAATTGAGTACCGTTAAACACAAGGTCACATGTTGCTTCAATTGAAATGTAATCAAGGTAAGCATAGGAACTTGGATTACCATTATTGTTAAAGTCAAGGTTAACATTGATCGATGATCCTGAAACTAAAACTTCATTATTAAAATAATCTTCAGTTGCTAGAATAGGATCATTTATAGATTGATAATAAAAATTATCAACTTCTAAATTATTCACCTTCAAGCTCATCGATGTTGGAATCTCAGAAACTGCTGCTGTATAAACCTTTAGTTGAATAGGCTCTGATGTGACTAGGTTATCAAAATTAAATTCAAAATCTTTATTTGAATCAAAATCAAATCTCTCTCCAAACCATCTTCTTCCAATTTTAGCAATATTATAATTATCTATCTCATGAAACTTATAATCCTGAAACTCATCAATAACAAGGTTTTCATCTTCAAAAGGCTCTTCTAACTCTACTACTCTACTCCCAAATCCTGCACTAACATTTAACAAATAGTAAGTTTTATCAGTAAAGGAATTTAAATTAGTATTACTTTCTTCGTTAAAAGTATCTTGCCCTTTAGCAAAAAAAATAATATAGTCGTCATTATTGAAAACACCATCCTCTTCACCAACAAACTTAATTGCATTTTGGACTGGGTCGAAAGGAAATTCTGATGAATTCATGAGCGGAATCATCTCACCGCCGCTGCCATAAATTTTGATAGTTCTAGGGTCAACACTTGAAGTATTGACTCCCAAGTTATTTAAAAAGTTTTTACTTAATTTATAAACACCCGAATTTGCAATTTCAAATCTATACCAAGAACCTTGACTAAGAATAGAGCTAGTACTAGTAGATACTTTTCCTAAATCTGGATTAGTTTTTTTCTTGTAGGAAATTGATGCAGATGTTACCTTTTTGATAACACCATTATCATTGTAAAACGGGTTCAACTCTAGATATACGGATCTGCCATCTATAGAAAGACTATTGTTTAGACTAAATTTAAGTTCACTGGGAATACTATTTACATTTAAATTGCCAAGAGAGTTAAAATCAATAGTCTCGTAATTTAATTCATCTACTGTAATAGAATTAGAATCAATAAGATAACTCTCGTTCCATTGGGTAGTCAACGAAACTCCAGAAATAGGTTCAAAATTGTGTGTGTAATTATCAAAATAAGGAACACTAAATTGATTAAATTCACTTATATAAGCCTTATTCTCCACCCAATTAATGTTAATTAACTTTTTTTGGGAGGAAATAGAATAGAAGTTGAATAAAAAGAGAAAAACAACTAACTGATTAAATTTCATATATAAAAAACGACTAAAACAAAAGAATATTATTATTAAAATTAAAATTCAAAATTACGATAATAATAAATTAATATTCTCGTTTTATGGTTAATAATGCGGTATATATTTAATTAATAGCAAATTGTTGATTTTTATTAAAAGACACAATGATATTGCAATTAAGCATTTATTATAGCATTGTTTTATAAATATTAATAGTTGCAATATCAGGTTAAATTCATATATTGCAATTCATAAAATTTTTAAGTAAAAAGGATTTTAATTAAATTATAATAAGAAAAAAAATGAATATGTATAAATTATTTATAGTAGTGATTTCACTAACTTTTTTTGGTTGTAATAATTCTAAAACATCAAAAAACGTATCGAATGCTACAGGTTGGGATATTAACTCTAGAGATGGTGGTTTTCAGTATAACACGGATTACAAGGGTCAGGAAGCTGGTCCAGGGTTAGTTTTTATAGAAGGTGGTACTTACACCAAAGGGAAAGTACAAGATGACGTAATGCATGACTGGAATAACACTCCAAATCAACAGCATGTTATGTCATTTTATATGGATGCTACAGAGGTAACTAACATGATGTATTTAGAGTATTTAGATTGGGTTAAAACTAATTTCCCGCCAAGTAATATTAATTATGCTGATATTTACAATGGAGTTCTTCCTGATACATTAGTGTGGAGAAGTAGATTAGGTAATACAGAAGATCTAGTAGAAAATTATTTGAGGCATCCTGCATATGCACAATATCCAGTTGTTGGGGTAAGTTGGGTACAGGCAAATGAATTCGCAAGCTGGAGGTCAGATAGGTACAATGAAAAAATATTAATGGATGAAGGTTATTTAGCTACTAACCGAGAACTAAATGGAAACAAAAGAAATAGTGATGAGGAGAGTGAAATTAAAGAAAAAGCTACAGGGGCTGACGCAAATTTCAGCATAGAAACTTACGTTTTAAACCCTAACTCTACTTATGGAGACAGGAATCAAGATAGATTAAATGGTAGAATTAATCAAAGAAATTCAAAAGACACTACAAGTACAGAATTTAAATCTGCTTCAAGAGAAACTGGATTAATAACTCCTAAATATAGGCTACCAAGTGAGTCAGAATGGGAATATGCAGCTCTAGCGCTTAAAGAAAATAGAGAATTCAACATTTACCGTGGTAGAAAAAAATATCCTTGGAGTGGACAATATACTAGATCTGGAGATACAAAAATATTAGGTGATCAATTAGCTAATTTTAAAAATAGTGATGGTGATTATGGTGGTATTGCAGGTTGGTCAGATGATGGGGCAGATATAACAAATGTGGTTAGATCTTACGCACCAAATGATTTTGGATTATACGACATGGCTGGTAATGTAGCGGAATGGGTGGCAGATGTTTACAGACCTATAGTTGACGATGAGTTTAATGACTTTAATTATTATAGAGGGAATATATACACTAAAAATGAAATTGGTGAAGACGGAAGAACATCCAAGATAATAAGTAATGATGGAGTGGTTTATAAGACTTTATTAAACGGTAAAAGAGTTGCTGTAGCATTACCCGGTGAAATTGCTAAGGTACTAGTAGACGAAAGTGATACAAGATTTAGAACAAACTACAGCGAAAGCTATAATGTAAACTTTAGAGATGGAGACAAAAGGTCTTCTAGAGCTTTTTTAGATCAAGAAGAGTTTACAGATTCAATTACTGGCTCAAATTCAGATGAAACTAGATCAATGTATAACTCACCTAACCTTAGAGCTGTAAATGACATGGACGAATTTATGTATGATGATTCTGACAAAAGAACTTCTCTTATAAATGATCAATCGAGGGTTTATAAAGGGGGTTCTTGGAAAGATAGAGCCTACTGGTTAGATCCTGCTCAAAGAAGATTTTATCCAGAAGAGATGTCAACTGACTTTATTGGGTTTAGATGTGCAATGTCAAGGGTTGGTGCAAAGAACGGTTACGGAACAAAAAAAAGAAATTAAAAAGATTCTTTTCTTATAAACTAAAACCCTGATCTTATGATTAGGGTTTTTTTTATTAAATTTATGTAATGAATATTCAAAAAATACATCAGCTATTTGCTAAAAGTAATTCCGTATCAATTGATACTAGAAATATTAAAGAAAATGATATATTTTTCGCTATTAAGGGTCCAAATTTTGATGGAAATAAATTTGCAGAAGAAGCAATTGAAAAGGGCTGTTCGTATGTAATATCAGATAATTTACATTTGCGTAAGCTATCAGATAAAATAATTTATGTAAAAAACTCAATTGAAACTTTACAAAAACTAGGTAATTATCACAGAAGAACACTTAAAGCTAAAATAATAGCTATAACTGGGAGCAATGGTAAGACAACAAGTAAAGAAATTCTTTTAAATGTTTTAAAGTATCGCTACAACACAATAGCTACAAAAGGTAATTTAAACAACCACCTAGGGGTTCCATTAACTTTGCTTTCAATGGATATAGATACTGAGATTGGAATAATAGAGATGGGCGCAAATCATTTAAAAGAAATTGAGACTTTATGCAAAATAGCCGAACCTGATTATGGGTACATAACTAATTTCGGAAATGCCCACCTTGAAGGTTTCAAAACAATAGAAGGAGTTATAAAGGGCAAAAGCGAACTATATGAATACCTAAAATCTAACAGCAAGCTAATCTTCTATAACTCTCAAAACAATACTCAGAGTAATATAATTGGAGAATACACAAACAGCTTTAGCTACGGTATAAACGCAAACGATGATTGTCAATTAACAAAAGTTAAATCAAGTGATAATATTCAAGTTCGATATAAAAACAAAACCATAAGTTCAAAAATCTATGGGGACTATAACTTTGACAATATCTGTATCGCTATTGCTATAGGTGATTTTTACAATATTGATTTTGAAGACATAAAAAAAGGGGTAGAAAACTATTTACCAGATAATAACAGATCACAGATTACAACCAAAGAAAGTAATACAATAATTCTAGATGCCTACAATGCCAATCCTACAAGCATGGATCTTGCAATTAAATCGTTCGAAAAGCTGAAGTATACCAATAAGATTATAATTGCTGGCGATATGTTTGAGTTAGGCGAAGAATCCAACAAGTATCATCAACAAATTGTGAACTATTTAGAAACAACTTCTAATATTGAAATTTTTATTGTTGGCGTGAATTTTAGTAAAACTAATCACACTAATAAAATTAAATCTTTTTTAACTACTGAAGAGTTAATAACTAATTTGATGAAATTAAAAATAAAAAATTCTTCAATCTTAATTAAAGGATCGAGAGGCATGGAATTAGAAAAGGTTATAAAGTATATTTAACCAAATCTTTGAAAGTAAGTTGGGTAAGTTGGTTTTTTTGGAGATGTGATTTCAAACACTTTTATATTTTCCGTACTTTTAATTTTAATTAACTCTTCATTTTCAATAATAACAAAATCTCCTTTACTAATTAAGCTCTCATTAAATAGAGCTTCTCCTTCTAAAATAAACATTGAACTTACTAAATCTAAATCGAGCTTATGTTCATATATTCCATTTGAAAAAATATACTCATTAATATTAATTTTTTCCGAAAATAATTTAATTGGAGAGCCGAATCCTTTAATTATTTTTTTTTTATAATTACCAATTTCAGTCATAGGAAAATCGGACAATTTATAATCATCATAGGTAGCATCATTGTGTAGTGTCTTTGATATATCAGGATCAAACCATATCTGAAATATTTCCGAGTTTTCTCCTATTTCTTCAGAATGAGAAATTCCTTTTCCAGATCTGATTATTTGAACATCGCCTTCTTCTAATCTAATCCAGGAATTTAATTTTGTATCAAAATGATTTATAAACCCTTTTAAAACAAAACTACATATTTCAAAGCCTTGATGTGGATGTAAACCAATAGTACTGGATTTACCACTTGTCCAAGCGTGAGCCCAATAAAACAAGTTAGAATATGGTTGGGTATCCCCACCATCTTGCGGGAATCCAATTGGCTTGTTTTCAATTATTTCACCATGATTAAAGCTTCCTTTAGCTTGAAATTCTTTTTTTATAATATTTATCATGTTAAGAAAATTGTGGACCTTACGGACCTAAGTTCGAACTTTTTTGATCTAACTTAAAATTTTTGAATAAGTAAATTGTACTAAACTGCTTTCAAACTCATCAACCCACTCAATTAAGTGGGTTTATTTTTGGTGGGTCATACTGGATTCGAACCAGTGACTTCTACCCTGTCAAGGTAACACTCTGAACCAACTGAGTTAATGACCCAATAAATATTCGAAATTAATCTATTTCATTTTAAAGAAAAAATTAAAAAAACTAAATGATAAGGTTTCTATGGCGAAAGTTAATTGTTTACTTTTTATCATATAAAAACAAATCCTCAATTGATATTTTAAACAGTCTTGCCATCTTAAAAGCAGTGGGTAAACTTGGGTCAAATTTTTCTTTTTCGATTGCATTAATTGCTTGACGTGATATCCCGATTAACTCCGCGAGTTCTTCTTGAGTTAATTTATGGTTTTTTCTAAGTTCCTTAACCTTATTTTTCATCTATATCTACTTGAATTAACAATAGTTGATACAATATATGTAAAACAAATAAACATCATCAAGTATTCAAACTCAGGCTCCGAGTCAATTACTCCAAAATCAAATGAAACTTCATAGACAATACCAACAACTACCGCTAATCCTAATGTAATGGCCATTGCTTCAAATTGAATTTTCTTTTGTAGTTCATCATAATAATTAAATAAATTTTTATTTGAGATAATCATTCCAACCCCAATAACAAGGTTTATTAAAAGGCCTATTTTAGTTATTAGTAGACTATCCCACAGATTGTTTACTCCGTATGATAAAACAGCTAGACTTACGACCCAAGCAATTGTCCATCCCATTAAAATTTTTGTATGTTTTTGTTGTTTTTGCATAATATATTTTTGTAAGGTTTAGTTTACAAATATATGAAATTATTTTAAAATGTAAGGTTTAGTTTACTTTTATTACTATTCATAAAAAAAACCCCAACTGTTTGCTGAGGTTTTAATCGTGGGCGCGGAGGGATTCGAACCCCCGACCACCTGGGTGTAAACCAGGTGCTCTGAACCAACTGAGCTACGCGCCCAAATTTGCTGACTATCAGTAACTTAGC